>Ga0163152_10000111_pt1 | contig 130523 bp, 122 predicted proteins | sample OliLakLV19MP8IB2_FD_148635 | JGI IMG/M metagenome (GOLD analysis project Ga0163152, IMG submission 148635) | Freshwater microbial mat bacterial communities from Lake Vanda, McMurdo Dry Valleys, Antarctica - Oligotrophic Lake LV.19.MP8.IB-2 | ecosystem: Environmental > Aquatic > Freshwater >...
CCGCCACTGCTGACGGTAAGTTGTCCGGCTACAGTGGTAGCTCCACTGGTGGTAACTCTTAGACGGCTGCTGCCATTGACTTGCAGGTTCAATAGATCGGCTGCACTGCCAGCGCCCGCGGCTGGCGCATTGAGGCCTATGTAAGTACCGCCGTTGGCAGTGGTATCACCACCAGTGATGGCATTACCTATACGGATGAGAGAAGAAGTAGCACTGTTAGTGGGGGCGCCGGTAACAGATAGGCCAGTGGTGCCAGCTGTAGTGATTAAAGCACCTGTTGTGCTAACGCTGAATACTGCAACTGAACTGGAGTTCTGGGCTTCAAATAAGTTAGCCGTCTGACTAGTGTTAGCCCTGGCCACTAAAGTTGGATTAGCGTTTGTGCCAGCCGTATTAGTGGTCTGGAAAAGTCCAGAGATACTGTTGCTGGCACTTCCTTTAACACCCGGCAGGTTGGTCGAAAAGGTTTCAATTCCTCCCCCTTGTCCGCTGGCAGAAATGGCATAATTGCTAGCGCTGTTAGTCAAAGCCGTAATGGCTTCTCCGCCTTCATTGGCAATATCAAGCGTAGGATTAACGGTGTTTGAAGTGGCTGTGAACTGCTGATTACCAATATTAAATTCAAAGAAATCACCACCACTGGCATCTTCAATAGTGAAGCTAGCATCAGTCCTAACACCCACAAAGCCGGCCGTATCTACAGAGAATATGGTACTACCGTTGTTCTGCACATCCAGGATAACGTTACTGGTGGTTGAGTTAACTCTCAGGGTGGCCTCCGTGCCGGTGGCGCCCGAAACATATAGTTGAGCTATAGACGAATTGGGCCCGATGGCAACACGGCTATTAGTGCTATCTACATTCAGTAATACTGCGCTGGAATTGTCTTGAATCTGTAAAGCCGCAGTTGAGTTAGAGGCATTCTTAAATAGCGCTGCACCAGTGGCGCTAAAACTCGCGACCGTAGTGCTGTTAGTACGAAGACTTAAACCAAAGTTATCATTTGTACCTAGTACTGCTGTAGCTCCAAAGGTGTTACCACCTTGCACAAAAGCATTGGCTGTTGTGGCAAAACCACAGTTACTACTACCTTGAATACAGATAGTACCGCTCTCATTAGGCAGTATTATGGTGCGATCAGCGCTGGCTGTTGTAGCTTGCAGCACAACACTAAAATTAGAACTGTCATTGTAAAAAGTTATACTACCATCATCTGAGCTGGCAGTACCCAATAATAAACTGTTAGTCCCAGTTAAGTTTAGGCCAGTAAAAGTCGGCGTAGCGCTAGTATTAATGTCCTGCACTAGGTCGACTAAACCATTGAGTGTTGTAAAATTAGCAACTTCAAACTGAGCTATACCCTTTACGCTGGTAGAAGCATCATCTATAGCGATGTGGGTGGCGTCCAAAGCACTAGCGTTGTTTATTATTATACCGCCACTAATACCATTAACACTGGTGACACTCGAGCCACCAGTACAATTCCCCGCCGTAGTACAAACAGTGTAGGTTCCGGCACTGGCAGCTCTATCAAAATTGTAGATGACATTACCGGTGGCTGTGCCTGTGAAACCAAGAGTTGCGGTATTGCCGCTTTGGGTAGAAGTAATGGTGCTGGTAGCATTACCCTGCAAGGTGAACTGTTGGCCGATGGAGCCAATAGTCAGCGAGCCACTTGGGGTAATGGTGTTAAGTGCCGTAGTAGTAGTAATATCAGCGTTAGTACCAGATTGGGCGGCGCCTAGATTAGACCTGGCAGTAGCCGCATCAAACGCATTGGTACCACCATTGGCTATCGGTAAAATACCGGTGAAGGTTACATTGCCTGCTGCTGAGAGAGCTATGTTGCCGCTGGCAGATACGGCCAAAGTACCGGAGGCATCAGGCAAAGTTATGGTGCGGTTGGCGGTTGGCGCGGCAGACTGCAAACTAACATTAAAAGCCGATCCGCTGTTATAGAAAGTAACATCGCCGGTGTTGGTGCTGGCGGTACCCAAACTTAAGGTGGTGCTGCCAGTCAGGTTTAAGGCAGCAAAAGTTGGTGAACTGCCGGTGGTAATATCCTGAATCAAATCAATGGTACCGGTTCCAGTAAAGTTGATACTGCTGAAGGTGGCTATACCTTTTGTGGAACTATCGGCAATTGCGTCATCTATAGTTACAGTCGAACCAGAGCCAGAAGAATTAGCCAAGGTCAAGGCGCCAGTTAGGCCATTGAGTGAGGTTACGCCACCAGTACAATTCCCCGCCGTAGTACAAACAGTGTAGGTTCCGGCACTGGCAGCTCTATCAAAATTGTAGATGACATTACCGGTGGCTGTGCCTGTGAAACCAAGAGTTGCGGTATTGCCGCTTTGGGTAGAAGTAATGGTGCTGGTAGCATTACCCTGCAAGGTGAACTGTTGGCCGATGGAGCCAATAGTCAGCGAGCCACTTGGGGTAATGGTGTTAAGTGCCGTAGTAGTAGTAATATCAGCGTTAGTACCAGATTGGGCGGCGCCTAGATTAGACCTGGCAGTAGCCGCATCAAACGCATTGGTACCACCATTGGCTATCGGTAAAATACCGGTGAAGGTTACATTGCCTGCTGCTGAGAGAGCTATGTTGCCGCTGGCAGATACGGCCAAAGTACCGGAGGCATCAGGCAAAGTTATGGTGCGGTTGGCGGTTGGCGCGGCAAAACCAAGCGAGGTTGTATTACCGCCACTACTACCCGTGATCAGCGAACCGCTAGTACCCTGCAGCGTAAAGGCCTGGCCTATCGCCCCTATGGTTAGAGCACCCGAAGGAGTAATAGTATTGAGATTAGCTGTAGAAGTTATGTCAGCATTAGCCCCAGATTGAGCTGCACTTAGATTAGTTCGGGCATCGGCTGCTGTGGTAGCATTGGTACCACCCTGAGCAATAGTGACCACCGTCTGGCTGCCAAGCTGCCCGCCGGTGACATTGACCAGACCATCTGTACTCAAGTCCGAAAATATAATCGTTCCTGAACTAGATAGCCCGGTTAGCCCGCTGAGTTCACCATTTATTGTCGAATCACCAGTAACAGTTAGCCCACCAGCACTGACGGTCAAGCCGCCTGATTGGACCGTAATTGATCCTGAAGTATTTAAGCCGCCGTCTATGGCTACACCGCTGGCATCAACTGATAAATAACTGGTATTGCCATCATTGCTCTGAATTGCAAATAAGGTGCTGCCTATAGGCGTAGCCGCGTCTCGAATAATAACGCCGTCGTTGGTATCATCAAGCGTTACAACCGCGGGATTGGAGTTATTGTAAATCGCTTGCAAAGTCACGCCGCCAGCACACGAACTAAAGTTCGGTGAAGAGCCGGCGCCATTACTAATCAAACACTGGCCAGCCGTACCCGTAGCTGTGGAGATAATCGCTCCGGTGCCGTTGCCAACTAATACGCCGTTAGCCGTAAAAGTTGCAGCCCCCGTACCACCCCTTACTACACTTAGCTGCTCCTCAGTATTTAACAGCCCGCCGCTAGTCGTATAAACCGGGCCATTGGTGCTAAGACCAGACAAAGTTACGCTACCTGTTGCCGAAAGATTACCCGTAATGGCGGCATTGCCGCTACTTATATTCAAACTGCCGCTACCGATGGTAATATTACCGCCGGTAACGCTTAGGCCGCCTGATTGTACTGTTAAAGCCCCCGAACTTGTAAAGGTTCCATCAACAGTGGTCCCGGTAGCGCTTACAGACAGATAAGTGCTGGTGCCACCGCTATTTTGAATCGCAAATAAACTTCCACCAATACCTCCTGAACTATCACGCAACACTAAACCACCACTTGTAGCATTAAGATCAACAACCGCAGGCACTGAATTGTTATAGACGGCTTGAAGTGTAACACCGCTGGCACAGCCTGCAAAACTAGGTGCCAAGACAGAACCGTTGCTTATTAAACAACTGCCAGCGCTACCTGCTGCCGTTGACTGGATGGCTCCGCTACCATTGCCATACAAGACACCGTTAGCTGTGAAGCTGGCAGCCCCGGTTCCGCCTCTACTGACAGACAGTTGTGGTTCACTAGTTAGCTGGCCAGTGTTTATGTAGGCAGCTCCGGTGGAGATACTTGAAAATGTAATCGTACCGCTGCTGGTTAGACCCGTTAGTCCAGTCAAATTACCTGCTATTGAAGAATTGCCAGTAATAACTAGCCCACCAGATGTCACTGTTAAAGTATTTGCAAAAGAGGAAGTACCATTGACACTTAAGGTGCCGCTACTAACCAATAGGTTGCCGGTACTTAGCGTCACGTCACCACTCTGAACGGTTAGTCCTCCGCTAATAGTCTGAGAACCGGTAACTGTTAATGCGGCTCCGGACTGGCTAACTATTGATTTGATTAGATTGGTATCATTGGTAAACAACGGTAGAAAACCAGCATTGCCGGTGCCAGATACTGTAGCGCTACCTCCTTGACCCACACAGTTACCGGCCGTGGTGCAAACGGTGTATGTACCTGGGGATATCGAACTATCATTGGGGAATTGGTATATAACATTGCCAGTCGGCGCGAAGGCACCGCTGCCAAAGTTAAATCTAATTTGGGTGCTAGTGTTACTGTTACTGTCTGTTGAGCTAATTACTGACGATTGATTGCCCTGCAATGCCAATTGATAACTACCTGTACCAACCGTCAGATCGCTGTTAGGGACAAGTGTAGATGAACTAGTTCCGCCAAACGTTACATTGCCGTTATTATCCACTACAAACCTGTTTACACCATTACGTTGAATCTGGATCAGGTTGCCGCCGCCGGTGTCGTTAACAAAAATTGAAGCGTCAGCCGTATTATCGGTTTGGGCTGAACCCGGAGCTAACAGCAGTGCCTGACCGCCACCAGCGGCGCAACTTACACCAGTGGTACAAATTGTTTGGTTAGCCCCTCCGGTGGTTGGCAATATAAACGTGCGGCCACCGACTGTAAAGCTGATCCCGGTACTATCGGTGGTAAGACTGCCTGGTAACCCGCCCGCTGATTGCAAGTTTAGGCCAGCAAAAGTTGGTGAGCTACTTGTGGCAATATTTTGGGGAATGGCGAGTGTAATTGTTCCTCCGGACGTCGAGACAGTAATCTGGCTGGCTGACCCTTGCAGTACCACGGCACCACTTAACGCATTTACAGAAGTAACACCAGAGGTTGTTATACACCCCTGTACCGTACAAATCGTTTTACCAGCAATCTTTAGGCTGTTGGAGGCATTGATATCTCCGCTTACATCAAGGGCAAACGCCGAAGAGGTATTGCCAATGCTAATGCTGCCAAATGTTGCCGCTCCAGAAACAGTAAGGTTACCCGTGGCTTGTACATCAGTGGTGCGTACACTGTTTGTTTGGACGTCATTGGCCCGTAAGTTACCTGTCTGTACAGTGTTTGCCTGAATATCGGTAGCCTTTAAGGTGGTAGCCTGTAGATTTGTAGTCTGGGCATCAGTGGCTTTTAGGGTGGTTGCCTGAATATCGGTAGCCTTTAAGGTGGTAGCCTGTAGATTTGTAGTCTGGGCATCAGTGACTTTTAGGGTGGTTGCCTGTACACCAGAGGCCTTTACGTTACCACTAAACGATCCATCACCCCGCACGAGGAGCTGTTCATCTCCTTGTGCATCTATTATTGATTGATTTAGAGCTGGCAATAATTTGGTATCAACAGATTGTTCAGCCGTTGATTGGGCAGCTGATTGACGCAGGTGACCTGTACGCTTTGTAATGTAGACGCCGGCAGCAGTAATCAAACCAACCACTAGCAAGGATATACCGGTGACAAGTAGTGGGATTTTGATCGAACGTCTTGGTAAAGGAGGTGGCTCAGAAAATGTCGCAAAATCACTGCGGTTGGCTGGCTGAGATAGGCTATTAACCTCACTCGTGTCAGTCTCTAGAGCTTCAAGGCTCGAATCAATAACTTGATACGGGTCAAATTTTTGTTGAGTATAACTTGATACAGTTTTTTGTTCAGCATTTAGTGGCTGAGAGCTGTTTTGGGCAGCAGTAAACAAGGTCCCTGGGTCGGGATTTTTGGCAATAGGGTTATCTTGAGGTAGTTTTTGTCTCTGTTTTTCCATGTTTGTATTCGCACTCCGCATGCGGAGTGGTCCTACCCCAGGTATTATTGTAGTCGATTATCTTAGAAAAGCAAAAGCTTTTAGGCCCATAAAACGGCGTAAATAGCTCCCATTCCGAACAACAAAATTACAGATACTAGCAAGAAAACTTGAAATAATTGTTTGTACACTGCTTTTTTGGCGAGTGGATTTCTGCCCAAAGCTGTTATCGTACTGTGCACCGCCCCATACACAATCGATCCTTCGACTACTAGCAATATAAAAAGGATTACCAGGGCCGAAACTACTTGCCATTGATTAACTGGCCTCCCCGTTATTGACTGTCCGAACAATACCAGAAATGGTTTTTGTTCGTCGTTAATACCTGCTAGATTATGGGGATTGAGCTCAATTCGTATAGCTCCTACAGCAACAGTTCGTTTAGAACCATCAGTGTTATTGACCTGTTGCGATTTGGCTGTTGCAGTATTAAAGTTCTCGAGTGCCGTCCCAAGTACTTGTGGTTCATTGCTATCGGCACGCATAATCAAGCCTTTTAGTGGTGAAACTGTTAGGTTGTCTCCCTTTTTGATGGTGCCGTTAAGATTGGACGCGAGGACTGAGGTGGCTCCTTCTGTTGTTACGTAAATCGAAGCATCTTTGGCGGTTAATGTCAGTAGGCTGGCGTTAATTGTTGTAACAATGCCTACAAATCTTGTCCTATTTTTTTTACCAGTTTGTTCCACCAGACGCTTATCGCTGGTGCTATCAGGACTTAATGATACTAACATTCCGATTTTCAGATCTTTGTCATTCGTGGCATAGCCCTGCGAAATACTGGCTGCCCAAACTGGACTTAAACTAATGGCCAATGTAGCAACTACCGCAAGTAAAAAGGCGGCGATAGTTGAGAGCGGCTTTTTCATAGATATGTTCATGCACACAAATACGCTAATGGATATATTTTAGCACATTCTATCTGTTCCTAGCTGACTGAGAGCAAAATTTACTTGGCTATAGCCCTCCCAATACAAAATGACCAGATTGTGATTAATGGTTGGTGAGGCTAAAAACTAGCTTTCTTTGGTTAAAGCATATCCATAGATATGCTGCAGACAAAAAAGTAGTTTTTTGACCATCAAACATAGTCAGAAATGGTCATTTTGTATTGGGAGGGCTATAGGTTAATGGCCGTAATTTTGATACGCGATAATCGCTGCCGATGGCCTCGGACTTTTTGGACGCGTTTTTTAGGTTTGTAGCGTATGGCAGTTACCTTGTCGGCCAATAGCTTTGCTTCTACAACTTCAGCAGCTACCTTTGCACCGATTACATACGGTGCCCCTACAGTCACTTCTTCCCCGTTAATAACAAGCAGCGGCTCGAAGGAAAGCTTTTTATCTGCGTCAATAAGCTCAATATCAAGAGTTTCGCCTTCACTAACGATATACTGCTTACCACCAGTTAGTATGACTGCTTTTTTCATAAGAATACTATGAGGAGGAAATAAAGTTACCGATAGAGCTTAACAGAGAAAGCCTACCTTGTAAATAGCCTGTTGCTACCGATTACTCTTCTTGAGTGAAATAGTCAGACTATTGCCGTCTATTTTGACTGTCTCCGAAAATCCGTGACTTACTGGTTCAAACGTTAAGTCAACAGACAGCGTTTCGGCCATAATTGTTGTTTTGTGTGCATCAATAGCCTTTATAATGTCTGCCTTGTCTGTCTGGATAGCCAAGACAATTCGATCATTAACCTCTAAGCCAGCCTTTTTGCGGGCATTTTGTATAAGTCGTATGACATCGCGCATGAGACCTTCGAGCTGTAGAGCTTGACTAACGGCAGTATCAAGACTAATTTTTGGTGTAGTGGTTGCTTGGGCACTACTTTTACCGATATCTACCGCCTTAACATTGAGCTCATCAGCAATAATCTGAAGATATTCAGCCGATAGGCTATCTTTTTTATCTGTAAAGATAGTCGCCCTGGCCAGAGGTTGACGAACCTTTATCTTAGCCTCTGCCCTTAACGCCAAACCATCAGCCACAAGTTGGCGAACTTCAGTCATTTGGGTAAGAACGACCGTGTCAAAGCTCTGGCTATTGGGCCAATCAGTAAGATGTACGGACTGCGGCATATGCATGTCAGCAACGAGCTCACGGTATAAGCGATCGCTCATAAATGGCGCCCAAGGAGCAAGTAGCTGTGTCAGACGAATGAGTACGTAGTGCAGAGTTGCGTATGCGGTGTGCTTATCTATATCGTCTTGGCTTTTCCAGAATCGCCGGCGTGAACGCCGTACGTACCAATTTGAGACATCATCTAGCAGTTCTTTAATTGGTTTTGTTGCTTGGTCCACCTCATAGCGATCGGCGTGTTTGGTTACTTTGCCTGTGGTTTGTTCAACGCGTGCCAAAACCCACCTATCAAGTAACGACTTAACCACTGGTACAACAAGCTCTTTATTGGGCATCCAGCCATCAATGTCACGATACATCTTAAAGAAGTTAAAGGTGTTTTGTAGTGTCATAAAGACGTTTCTCTGGACTTCATTGAGACTATCAGAACTAAAACGAATGTCTTCGCCATGCACGATTGGACTGGTCATCATAAAATAACGAATGGTATCGACCCCATAGGAGTCAAAAATAACGTCAAGTGGGGTGTAGTTTTTGAGTCGCTTAGATAGTTTTTGACCGTCAGCAGCATTGACCCACCCAGTAGTAATACAGTTCTTGAAGGCTGGTTTGTCAAATAAAATACTGGCTATAACATGCAGGGAGTAGAACCATCCTCTGGTCTGATCCATGGCTTCAGCTATAAAATCTGCCGGGAAATTTTCTTCCATCTCTTTTTTGTGTTCAAAGGGATAGTGATCTTGACCATATGGCATACTCCCCGATTCAAACCACACGTCAAAGACTTCTTCAACCCTATAGGCTTCTTTTCCATCCTTAGTTTTTAGTACAACGTTGTCAATATATGGTCTATGTAGGTCCTTAGTATCGAACGGTTCTTTAGATAGACTCTGCAGTTCTGATATACTTTCTACAACGATTACTTCACCATCTTTAGTCTTCCAAATTGGTAGTGGTGCACCCCAGAAGCGACTGCGGCTAAAGGTCCAGTCCCTGGCACCCTCCAACCACTTTCCAAAACGGCCATTTTTAATGTGCCTGGGAATCCAGTTAATCTGTTCATTATTGGCTACTAGGCGATCCCTTATATCAGATACGCGAATAAACCAAGCTGTTGTAGCGTAATACAGTAGTGGTGAATCGCAACGCCAGCAAAAAGGATAGGTGTGTTCGATGGTTTCTACTGCAAAAACACTTCTCTGTTTGGTCAGATGTTCAATAATCGGTTTATCCGCATCTTTAAAGAGTAAGCCCTTGGTTTCATCAAAGCCTATGCCGTCCCTGATGTGGCCATTCTGGTCTATGGTACTTAATACTGGTATGTCGCGTTCCTTAGCCAAAGCTAGGTCGTCCTCGCCAAAGGCCGGTGCAACATGGAGTACCCCACTACCATCTTCGATACTTACAAAATCCGCGCCCCATACTTTGTAAATGTTGGGTGATGTAACACCAGCATAAGTTTTAGCGTCTAAGTTAAATAGAGGCTTATAGGGCAAGCCCACGAGCTCTTGCCCACTCATTTGACCCTCAACTTCATAATCACCGTCCAAAATACTCAGACGTTGCTCTGCTAGCACGAGTCTCTCATCCTTGCCATCGTCATTTTTCATTTTAATGGTAACGTACTGCTCGCCCGGGTTAACTGCTATTGCAGCATTCCCTGGCAAGCTCCACGGTGTAGTGGTCCAAGCTAACAGGTTTCGATTATCGTCTTTTAGCTGAAATTTAACGAATAAACTGGGGTCCCGAACACCATCCCGATAACCTTGGTTGACTTCAAAATTACTCAGCGGCGTGGCACAACGAGGACAATACGGCGTACTTCTGAAGTCCTCATACACCAGTCCGTGCTTGTATATCTGAGCAAACGACCACCAAACACTTTCGATATAAGAACTATCGAGCGTGGCATACGAGTTATCATAATCAGCCCAGCGGCCTAACCGACGATAAAATTGGTTCCACTCCTTGACGTATGTAAATACTGACTCGCGACAGGCTTGATTGAACTTATCGATACCGTACTTGATAATATCTGCCTTGTTATTAAAGCCAAGTTCTTGTTCTACCTTGTATTCAATCGGTAAACCATGGGTATCCCAGCCAATCCGACGTGGCACATAGTAACCACGCATAGTCTTGTAACGAGTAACCGAATCCTTGAGGATAGACTGGACAGCATGGCCATGATGCGGCAGGCCGTTGGCATAGGGAGGACCGTCGTAGAAACTGAACCGTGGGGCTCCCTTGCGGTTTTCTAGGCTCTGTTCAAACGTGTGCTCCCTATCCCACAGTTTGAGCATCTGCTCTTCTGCCTCGGCTAGATAGTGTTTTTTGGGCTGGTCGGCCACTTGATTATCTCCTATCAAAAATAAAAGTCCCGCTTGTTGCAGGATCCGCTTGTAGGCGAAGGTACCATCCTGCTTAGGGACTTAATTACTGCTGTTACGGGCATTCCCGGCAGATTCTACTCAGCTTTTTAGGCTTTTCTTTCTGCTCCTTACGGTTGATAGCCGCTTATACCGGATTTCCCAAATTGTAAACCTTACTATACTGGACTTACGCAAAATCCCTCGTTTCCAGGGTACATCTGGGTTAGTGTCAATGGTTTTATCTGACAGAGATGTATCCGTAGATACATCGAGGGAAGAAAAACAGTTGGCAGTTGACCAGATTTGGTCTGGGGATGGGGGAGCTTTGCGTAAGTCCAGTATAAGTCAATTTGCCTATCTCTTGCAACTAATCTTCTTGGGTGTAGTAAGCAAGTTCATTCATTAGGGGGAAATCGCCTTGCCAACCCTTCAATAGTTGCCCGTCGTTGCGTAGCGCCAAAATAGCCGGATATTGCACTACGTCATATAGCTTAGCAACAGCCGCTCCTTCTTGGGTATTAAGATCAATAAGTTCTATCCGTCTAGTGGCCTGGGCATGCTGAAAATCATGCACAAACTCCTCTACCCGACGGGCATGTTCAGAATCTGGCCGATAGAGAATACTGACTTTCATCCCGTTAGAACCCACCTATCCTTCCGCTACCAAGCAATGACCGAAAAGCAGTGTAGCAGTCAAGGATAATACTTCTCGCAAAAGTCTTTTGGGTTCTAACGGGATTCATCAATCCAAGTTTAGCATAAGCGAGCACAAGACACCCCGCACGCCGCTGCGCTATCACGTCTTATCAAAAGTTATGAACAATTTCTCTTTAATACGCACTTCGCACCTTCCACTTACCCCAGGTTACTCCTGGCTGGCTGCAAACCCTCGATCTGCTGTCGATGTAGCTATGGCTACCTCTCCATCAGCTCAAGTGTTTTCGCTCTAGCCAGGAGTAACCTGGCATCAACCAGAAAGTGCGAAATGCGTATTTAACTACAGCCGGTGGTGCTGCCGCAGGCTGTGCAGACGTAGCAGCTACCACCGCGTTGAGTCTGATTACCGCAGTTGTAACACATCGGCGCTGTATCATCCTGGTATTTAGACAGAGACCTATCGACAGCTTGCGTAGTAACCTTGGCGGTTTGGGCTACCCTAGCTTCGACAACTTTTTCTGATGGCACTGGTGCTACAGCCAGCTGGGAAACTTCAGTATCCTGACTCTCTACCAGTAAACTAGCTTGTTCAATCGGCATATCGTCGATGGAGGCCAGCCCCAGTTCTAACCGGTCATCAAACGGCAAGTACGTCAGCGCTAAACGGCGGGCAATGTAGTCAATCAGCGATGAAGCAGTACGAATGTCAGTGTCATCAGTAATGCCAGAGGGTGCAAAGGCCATACTGTTGAACGATTTTATATATTCCTTGAGCGGTACGCCGTATTGCAGACCGTGGCTAAGAGAAATCGCTAAAGCATCCATAAAGCCCGCTAACGTTGAGCCCTGTTTGGCCAGACGCATAAAGACTTCACCTGGAGTACCATCATCATATTCTCCTACTGTTAGATAACCGTGGCTGCCAGCGACTGTAAATGAGAACGTTTTGGAGCTGCGAACTTTGGGTAAGACACGGCGGACAGCCCCTTTAACGATAATCCGATCACTTGGCGTCTCGACGGCTTCTACCAAACTGCTTTGCAACACTGGTGAGATCGCTGCTCCGTCTTTTTTAGCCATACTGAGCGGTTGACCAACTTTGCAATTGTCACGATAAACTGCCACTGATTTTAAGCCCATTTTCCAGGCGTCAATGTGGAGCTGTTCAATCTCCTCTACGCCTACTTCTTCAGGCATATTCACGGTTTTACTGATAGCTCCCGACAGGAAAGGTTGGACCACCGACATCATTTTGACATGGCCAAGGTAGTGGATAGCATTGTCTCCCATTGAGCAGGCAAAAACGGGCTCATGTTCTTTCTTGAGGTGAGGTGCGCCAAGTATTGTCTTTTCTACATCAATATAGCCAACAATGTCTTCAATTTGATTTTTCTCGTAGCCGAGAGCTTTCAGCGCACGAGGCACGGTCTGATTAACGATACTCATGGTACCACCACCGACCAGCTTTTTAACTTTCACGAGTCCGAGATCAGGTTCAATGCCGGTAGTATCACAGTCCATCATAAGTCCGATGGTACCAGTAGGTGCTAGCACACTAGCTTGTGAATTGCGTACGCCATAAAGTTCCCCAAGTGCCACGGCTTCATCCCAAGCACCAGCTGCGGCACTGAGTAATTCCTCTGCCACCAAGCCGGCATCAATCCTGGAAACTTCTTCACGGTGCATACGCAACACCTTGAGCATAGCTTCGCGATCCTTGTGGAAACCACTAAAAGGACCAACCCGGCGGGCAATACGAGCACTGGTGGCGTAGGCATAACCGGTCATAAGCGCTGTTATAGCCGCAGCTTGCGCCCTTCCCTCCTCCGAGTCGTACGGCAAGCCCTGAGCCATCAAAAGTGCACCTAGATTGGCATAGCCCAGACCTAGTTCTCTGTAAGCTTTGGCATTCTTAGTAATATTCTCGGTTGGATACTCGCTGTAACCGACTAAAATTTCCTGAGCCGTAAAGATTAGTTCCACCGTATGCTTGAAGGCCTCAATGTCAAAGCTATTATCATCACGCAGGTACTTCAATAGATTAATAGAAGCCAGGTTACAGGCCGAATTGTCCAGGTGCATGTACTCACTACAGGGGTTAGAGGCATTAATACGCCCAGCATTAGGGGTCGTGTGCCAACGATTAATTGTCGTATCGAACTGCATACCCGGATCGGCACATTCCCAAGCTGCTTCCGCAAGTTGGCGAAATAATGTTCGGGCTTTGACCGTTTTAACGGTTTTACCGGTAGTAACCGCTTTTAGTTGCCAATCATCATCCCTCTCGACAGCCTCCATAAACTCATCTGTAACTCGAACTGAGTTGTTAGCATTTTGATATTGAATAGAGTAGCTGTCTTTACCGTCCAGATCCATATCCCAGCCTGCGTCAGCCAATACCCTGGCTTTGCGCTCTTCTATGGCTTTGGACCAGATGAACTCCTCAACATCAGGGTGATCGGAATTTAGAATCACCATCTTGGCAGCCCTGCGGGTCTTGCCACCACTTTTAATGGCTCCAGCCGAGGCGTCAGCACCACGCATAAAGCTTAACGGGCCCGATGCCGTGCCGGCACTTTTACCAAGTTTTTCGGCCGAAGAGCGTAGGCTACTGAGATTAATACCCGCCCCTGAACCGCCCTTAAAAATCATGCCTTCTTCTTTGTACCAATTAAGAATGGCCGGCATCGTATCTTCGATAGCCAGGATAAAACAAGCACTCGCCTGTTGCGAGCGACCTGGGGCACCAATGTTAAACCAAACTGGCGAGTTAAAGGCTGCTCGCTGCGTAGCCAAGATGTATTTAAGCTCTTCACGAAAATCTTCGGCTTCCGGGTCAGTTTCAAAATAACCTTCCTGTAAGCCTTGGCGGGTAACGGTGTCGACCACTCGATCGATAAGATCACGCAGGTTAGTTTCGCGCTCCGCAGTACCGGGCGTACCGCTAAAGTACTTTTGGGCCACAATATTAATGGCGTTCAGTGACCAACCTTCAGGAAAATCAACATTTTTTTGCTCAAAAACCGGCTGCTTGGTCATTGGATTAGTAATTACCGAGTTGCGCTTGACCCAAGTAAGCGCTTTGTATGCTTTTGATCCCCGTGGAGTGAATAGTCTACGAACTCCTAGGGTAGTTGTCTGTCCCATATATACCCCCGCTTTTCAGCTCTGTAAGGATCTTGACGGTGCTTACAGTGCTTAACTATTAATGTTTTAATGTTTGTTTAGAGTTGCCTTAGGCCTGGCTCTCTGTAGGCCGTTCGGATCAGCTCCCCTGTATCTTCTTGGTCTATAACTTTAGGCCAGAAAATACGGGGGAGCCGTCAAAGCTCTAATGGGCTTTGACTTTCCCTATTTTCAGTTCACGAATTTGCGATAACTCTTTTTCAAAACTAGCGATATCTTTGAAACGCCGATATACACTAGCAAAGCGCACATATGCCACCTCGTTTAGGAGTGCTAAACGATCCATGACCATTTGCCCAATCTTTGACGAGGGAATTTCTGTGTCCCCACAGGCGTAGAGTTCTTGCTCTGTATCGGCCACCAAACGTTCCACCTGCAAGCTGGTAATAGCGGTTTTCTCTCCCGCTCTATACAGACCTGCCAGTAGCTTTTCGCGATTAAAAAGCTCGCGTGTACCGTTATTTTTAATAACGATAAGCTGTGGACGCTCTAGACGCTCATACGTCGTAAAGCGATATTGACAATGGATACAAGCGCGGCGGCGGCGAATAGCTTCGCCATCAGCAACGTCGCGTGACTCTATAACTTTCGTATCAGCGTGCTGGCATTGGCTACATTTCATGCTGCACACCTCCTTTATGCGGCTTTAACAGATATAACAACACCTGGTAAGCCAGTTATCTGAATGTACGATCACCATACATATCACTACATATAGTGTCTATGCCATCCATCATAGCTCTATACATAGCGCTTTACAAGACATTATGTGGTGTATTATTTAGTACAAATTTAGTCAGTTTAATCTTATTTTTTATATTTTGAACCTGGTTTGGAGTTGGTATCTTTGTCACTGCGAAGTTTTTTTAGCCGTCGTAAGAAAGAAGGTTTTTTTAGTTCATCATCTTCAGTGGTTTTTTGTGACTCTTCCGAGTCTTCGGTTTTATGCTCGTTTTGTTCGTGTTCCTGGTCGAGTGACCAGATATTGGGCACCGCTGGATCCTTATGAAACTCTTCTTCGCTCATCGATGTATTACCCGATTGACTGTCCAGCTCCATGTCCAGGTCGTTCATTGGGTTATCCCCGTGCAGCGTTGAATCTTTGGCCTCACTTGACAAAGATTGGTTGGTGTCACTGACTGTGCGTTTAACAAAATAAGAGGCGTCAAAACCGGTAGCTACGACGGTAATAATAATTTCGCCCTCTAGTTCGGGATTGATAGTAGCACCGAAGATAATGTTGGCATCAGGATCGGCAGCAGCAGTGATTAGTTCTGCAGCGGCATTGATTTCGTGCATGGCCATATCATGACCACCAATAACGTTAAATAGAATACCCCGGGCGCCATCAATGGATACCTCGAGTAGTGGCGATTCAATGGCTTGCTGAGCAGCTTGTACGGCTCGGTTCTCACCACTTGCGCGACCGATTCCCATTAGGGCTGATCCAGCACTGCTCATGACCGCCTTAACATCGGCAAAATCAAGGTTAATGAGTCCGTGAACAGTGATCAGGTCAGAAATTCCCTGCACACCTTGTCTGAGGACATCATCGGCCACTTTAAACGCTTCAAGCAATGGTGTTTGCCGATCAATGGTTTGCAGAAGTCTATCATTTGGAATAGTAATAAGGGTATCTACAGCGTCTCGCAACTTCTCAATGGCAATTTCGGCGTTACGACGACGTTTTTCACCTTCAAAGGCAAATGGTTTAGTGGCAAATCCGACTACCAATATACCCATATCGTGAGCTACTTTGGCTACAATGTGACCCGCTCCACTACCCGTACCACCGCCAGCGCCAATGGTGACAAAAACCATATCGGCTCCCTCAATGGCCTTTTTAATCTCATCAAGCGATTCTTCGGCCGCTTCCTGGCCCACTTCAGGATCAGCGCCGGCGCCTAGACCCCTAGTGGTATCCGTACCAATATGGATGTTAGTATGCGCTTTGGAGTGATGAAGAGCCTGTGCGTCGGTATTAATCGCAATGAACTCAACGCCCTCAACACCGGCATCAACCATACGGTTAATGGCCGCACTACCGGCGCCACCCACCCCTATAACTTTTATACGCGCAAAGGTTTCTATAGCTGGTGCAACTTGCTGGGGCATCGTATTTTGGTTATCCTCGAGTCACTCTTGTGATAGCTGCAGTATAACGCAATCTCTGACCGACATCAATAAATGGCGTAGACATTTTTTATAACTGCCCTGCTATTATGAACAATTAATTCTGACTACTGGGCTATAGGTAGGGACTCACGGGTAAATAATGTGCATGTCAGCGTTTGAACCGGCGCAAAAGACCATCAATCAACCCAAAAACTCCTTGGTTCGGTTTGCCTGTTACATGATTGCCACCAGATGGTAGTAAAAGCATATCAAGTAGCATTAGCCCGACTGCTGTCAAGTAAGCTGGGTCATTAACCGTATCTAGCAGACCCCCGATAGGTTGTAGTTTACCTACTCTAGCGGCTAGCTCTAGTTTGTCACGGGCAAATTCTGCTATACCGGGCAACTTGGCTGTACCGCCAACCATTACCACTCCACCAGGTAACTTGCGCGATTGTTGGATCTTACGCAACTCTTTGTCTATGTACTCAAATAACTCCTCTATGCGAGCCTCAACTATCATGTGAATTTCGGTGGCATCAAAATCATAGCGCTTGCCGTGCAGGCTCACGCCTACTTTCCCACGTTTTTTATGTTCGCCTAGACCAGCATGATGTAGTTTAACTGCCTCGGCAATATCTAGATCAGTTCTTAGGCCAATTGCTAGGTCATTGGTAACATGTATACCACCAATTGGTATAACAGCGATATGCTGGACTTCACCGTCCTCCAAAACCACCAAATTGGTCGTGCCAGCACCTATATCTAGTAATACAGTTCCCGATTCCTTTTGTTGACGGCTGAGTGCGGCTTCGGCAGCAGCCAAGCTTGATACAGTGTGATGCAGCGGTGTTATGTGGGCTTTTTCGAGTACTAAATCGAGGTTTCGTAAGCTCGGAGTAGAGGCAGTAACTATATGTGTATCTACTTCAAGGCGTACGCCCTGCATGCCCAAGGGGTCCTTAATGTTATCTTGCCCATCCAGACGATAATTTTTAGCAAAGACTTGGATAATTTCCCGATTGGGCGGCAGTTTGACGATAGTTGCAGCTTCTTCTACGCGCAAACGGTCATCGCTAGTAATCTCACGATTCGCAGCACTAATGGCAATAACGCCTCGGGAGTTCATGCCAATAACATGGGCACCGTTGACATTAACGGTGGCATTGTTGATATGGAGGCCAGACATGCGTTCAGCTTCGGTAACGGCTTGAGCGACAGCTTCGACAACGTCGTTAACATGCACAACAACGCCTTTGCGCATGCCTAGGTTAGACGCACTGCCATGTCCAATAATAGAAGGTTTACCCTCGTCGCCGGACTCCATCGTACCCACTACACAGCGAACAGTGTTGGTACCAATATCAAGGCCGAAGTGATGGCTTGGCGGCTGTTCTCGCATGGAGGCAGTATACCGCTTGTCCTTGCTAAACGGCAAGTAACCTTTTATAGCGAGGTTAATATTTCGTGTCCGGTTTCAGTCACGAGTACAGTATGCTCAAATTGGGCTGCCCAGCTGCTATCGGCCGTCCAAAGTGTCCAACCATCCGAATCGCTCACAAGAGCCGGATTACCCAGCGTGGCAATAGGTTCTATGGCAATAGTCATTCCAACCTTTAAGGTTGGGCCGGTGCCAGCCTTGCCATAATTGGGTATCTCGGGGGCCTCATGCAATTGGTGGCCGACACCGTGACCCACTAGTTCACGGACAATGCCTAATTTATAACCTCTCAGCACTGATTCAATAGCTGCCGAAATATCACCCACCTGGCAGCCATCTTTAACAACTCCCAGGCCAGCCTCCAACGCTTTTTTAGTACCACTTATCAGTTTTTCAGCTTCTTGGTTGATTTTACCAACGCCGATTGTCAAACCGCCATCGGTAATCATACCTCGGTAGCGTACGCCGAAATCATAATTAACAACGTCACCTTCGCGTAAAGGCCGCTTGGTAGGAATACTATGTTGGACTTGATTATTAACAGATATGCAGATCACATCAGGGTAACCTTGATAGCCCTTAAAGGCCGGTTCGCCCCCTAGCTCTTGCAAACGCTGACTGGCCAGGTGTGCCATGTCTTTTGGCGAAACATCGGGTTTGGTTGCCCGTTGTAAATCCCCGAGGATGGTAGCTAGCATTTTGCCACTCTCCCGCATAGCAGCAATTTCGCGTTCGGTCTTAATACGAATAGTCAAAGATGCATCCTTAGCGATTATTTAGAAGAGCCATTTAGATGATGCATGATTTCGCTATGAATGGTCTCGGCGTCCTGAGAAGCATCAAATTCATAGATTTTGATATTGTGTTGCCTAAATTCATCAAGAATTGGCAAGGTTACTTCGTGATATTCTTTAAAACGCTCACCTATTGCTTGGTCTGTATCATCTGTTCTACCCCGCTGTATTAAGCGATCGTGGACTAACGCTTCGGGTGCACGGAGATAAATAACAAGAATCCTGTCAAATCGCTCTTGGTCAGTCTGCTTGAGTAGCCAATGTAACTGCTGCATACTCCGTGGGAAACCATCCAGTACAAATTCGTCGTTAGGATCTATTAGGTCAAGTACCTTATCAATTACGTTTATAGTTTCTTCATCGCTGAGCAATTTGCCTTGTAACATCTTCTGGCGGCGCGTTCCGGTTATCAAAACACGTAGTATCTCGCCTGTCGAAATCCAGGCATAGCCTTTTTGATCAGCCAACAGTCGTCCTTGGGTGCTTTTGCCAGCGCCTGCAACGCCCATGAGAATAATCATTGTAGTTTTTCCTTTACCAGCCTGGCAATAACTGCACCGTCAGCTGCTGCACCGACTTTTTGTTTAACAGCTCCGATTACTTGGCCCATTTGCTGCATGGTTTTGGCGTCAGTATTCGCCATTACTTCATCAACGACTTTTATAAGCTCATCTTCACTTAACTGCTCGGGTAAATACTTTTCAATGACTTGCTTTTCTTGCAGCTCAGCATCGGCTCGCTCTTGGTTGCCACCTTGTTTATATAAGTCAGCACTTTCCTGGCGCTTTTTTGACTCTTTGGCCAGTATGTCAATAATGTCATCGTCTGATAGACCACTATCACGGCTACCCTTAGCAATTTCAACGTTTAAGATAGCGCTTTTTAGTCCGCGCAAAGTCGTGGTCAATGTTTTATCACCAGCCAACATAGCCCGCTTTAGGTCCTTATCAATTTGCTGCTTAATTGCCATCTAGCGTTGGCCGAGTTTCATCTTCTTCATTTTTATCGCTTTACGTTCCCGGCGAACAATTGCCTTGAGACGTCGATCACGTTTGCTTATAGGCTTTTCAAAATATTGACCTTGTTTAACCACACCAACAACACCAGACTGTTGTACCTTGCGGCCAAATCGTCTCAAAAGATTCTCCAGAGATTCCTTGGAATCTTTACGGGTAACTTGTATCATGGTCGCCATTATATGTTAACAGGGGCAAGCCTGCAAGGACATTGATTAGACTTCTTCCGTTACCCCATCTGAAGACGAGAGCTATTTTCAGGAGTGAACTGGCGGTTTTTGGGGCAAAAGAGTAGCCATAGCTACTTTTTTGGTTCAAAAATTGTCAGATTGCCCTGAAAATTGGTTGTAGACCAGAGAGGGTAACGGAAGAAGTCTATTGTTTTTCTATTGAGACGACGGTCGTTTTTGGGCCAAGCGTTGTGATTTAAGCACTATGCTTTGCAGTTCTTTAAAAATAGCGAATTGTTTATTGGTATGATAAATTTTGGTATTTCCTTGCTTTTCCGAAATGAGAAAGCCTATTTTTTCTAGCCGTTTCAGTTCTCGTTGAATGTTGCCAGCATCTTCTTTGATTAACTTAGCTAGTCCACGTACATGCGTTTTAAAGTCGGGATATTTAGCATATACGACAATGATCTTACGACGAACCCGGGATGTGATAAATGTATCTAGCATAAGCCTTTATTGTTATTCAAACAACATAAAGTATACGCCCGCCGTTCAGACATTTCAATCTTTTTGTGCTAGCAAAGATATAATAGAGCTATGTACTACTATAAAGTGTGGGTTGCATCGCAGCGCTATCATGGCGCTGAGCCACTTACGTATTCCTCTAATCAAAAACTCGAAAGTGGAACGATAATAGTAATACCCCTACAGCACCAAAATATTGTGGGCGTAGTTGACCAAAGTGTCTCTAAACCACCGTTTAAGACTAAGTCTGTTTTGTCTGTGCTTGATATGCCGCCCCTGCCTCAGCCAAGTTTGAAACTGCTTGTTTGGCTGCTAGACTTCTATCCGGCGCCACTCGGGTTTATCACTTCGCAGTTTTTACCGTCTCAGCTGGCTTCTAAGCCGCGATTACCAGGCCCTAAAAAGCGGTCCAAAGCAACTGCTAAACTTAATTTGCCACCATTAACGAACGAGCAAAAAGTGGCTCTTGGGGCTATACAAGCCACCTCTAAACAACACAGCTATCTATTGCACGGTGATACCGGAACTGGTAAAACCCGGCTTTACTTGGAGCTAGCCCAGACTACACATAAGGCTCATCAGGATGTGCTTGTGTTAACCCCCGAAATTAGTCTTACACCTCAGTTGGTAGCGACATTTGAACAAATGTTTCCAGGCCAGGTCATTACGCTTCATTCCAACCTATCGGTATCTGCTCGTCGGAGTGCCTGGCTGAGAGTGCTAACGGCAACCAATCCTTTGGTAGTTATTGGACCCCGTTCTGCCCTCTTTGCACCTTTCCGTGATCTGGGATTAATCGTGGTAGATGAAGCTCATGATAACGCCTACAAACAAGAGCAAGCCCCTTACTATCAGGCTTTACGCGTTGCCGCCAAATTAGCTGACATCCACGACGCCAAATTCATAATGGGCACCGCTACACCGAACGTAACTGATTATTATATTGCGCAGGCAAAAGGTCTGCCGATCTTGCGCCTGCAAGCCCTTGCCAAAGGTGTACAGACAAGGCCAAATGTGGTGGTAGTTGCAGCCAGAGAAAAGAAATACTTTACCCGCAGTCTTCATCTGTCGGACGCTCTACTGCAAGCTCTTGAAAAGAGTTTGCAGGGTGGTGAACAATCGTTAGTGTTTTTAAATCGCCGCGGGACTGCCAGATTGGTCATGTGTCAGGCTTGCGGTTGGCAAGCACGCTGCCCAGTTTGTGATTTGCCCCTAACCTATCATGGCGATGTGCACATCATGCGTTGCCACACCTGTGGTTACAAAACCAATGCCATGGCTCATTGCCCAGTTTGCAGCAGCACAGATATCATCTATAAAAGTGCTGGTACCAAATCAATTGTCGATGAGCTGGCACGTCTCTTTCCCAAGGCACGCATTAAGCGTTTTGATACCGATAACAAAAAAGCCGAACGTTTTGAGCAGCATTATGAAACAGTAGTGGACGGCAAAGTAGACATGCTTGTTGGTACGCAGCTGCTGAGCAAAGGCCTGGACCTGCCTAAGCTGAGTGTTGTAGGGGTAGTAACTGCAGATACGAGCCTTTCATTTCCGGATTATACAGCCGAGGAGCGCACCTTTCAGCTGCTTACTCAAATTATCGGACGAGTTGGGCGAGGCCATCTACCAGGTACAGCAATTGTTCAAACCTACAATCCCGACAGTCCCATAATTCAAGCCGCAGTAACCAAGAATTGGCAATCGTTTTACCAAACACAGTTGGCCGAAAGACAGCGTTTTATGTTTCCACCGTTCTGCTACCTCCTCAAGCTGACCTGCACACGCAAAACCCAAGCAAGCGCTCTTAAAACCGCCCAGGCTCTTCGATCCCAATTGGAAAACCTTCGATTGCCAGTGCAAATCATAGGCCCCAGCCCCAGTTTCTATGAGAAAACGGCCCAAGGGTATTGTTGGCAAATTATTGTTAAAGCTAAGAGTCGCCATCATTTGATTAACGTTATTAAAACACTGCCCAGCGGTTGGTCCCACGATATAGACCCAACCAATCTGCTATAACTCGTCTCATGAGAGTACTGTCCTTTCACAATTAGTCAAACTATGGGTTCACTCGTATCTTGCTCATTTTTCAGATAGAGATAGATAGTTTATACTTCTGCAATGGCTGCAAGAAAAAACAATATCATAGCCTTGCCCAACTCTCGTCTACGACAAGGTTCTAAAAAAGTTGGTGTCATTAACACAACCATCCGTAAGTTAGCTGGCGACATGCAGGCAGCCACTCTGGATTGGGAGAAAGACCGTGCCCACGAAGTAGGAGTAGCTCTGGCCGCCGTACAGATAGACAAGCTGCTGCGGATAGTAGTTATTCGTAATAATCCCGATGATAAAAAAGACCGTTCATTCAGTGTATTTATTAACCCCGAGATTACTAAATATGAGGGTACAGTTTCTACAGATTTTGAAGGCTGTTTGAGTATACCAGATGTGTATGGTAAAGTCCCTCGCTATAGTAAAGTCAGGGTCAAGGCACTCGATTTAGAAGGCAAAATACTACGCATGACTGCCGAAGGGTTTTTGTCCCGTGTCTTTCAGCACGAAATCGATCACATTAAAGGCAAGCTGTTCATCGATCATATTAGGAAAAAGCCAAGTGCCTTTTTTAAACTACTGCCTAGTGGAGAGTTAGAGAAGTTAGATTATGCAAAAGATGTCCGAGACAATCGTATTCTTTGGTAGTGGACCAGTTGCCGCTAAGGCACTTAGTTTACTAACTAAAAACTTCACTATTGAAGCTATTGTTAGCAAACCTAAACCAGTGGGCCACCACGGTGACTTTCCAGTTTTAAGCTTAGCTAATAAACTTAATCTCAAAACATTTACTGTTAGCAATAAACAGGAGCTTTCTGAACTTTTTAAGAACAAGCCAGTTAAGGGTAGGCTGGGAGTTGTTATAGACTTTGGAATTATTATCAACCAAGACGTAATCGATTACTTCGCGTTTGGCATTGTTAATAGCCATTTCTCTTTGTTGCCAGAGTGGCGTGGAGCTGATCCGATTACTTTTTCTATTTTAAGTGGGCAAAACAAGACCGGCGTTAGCCTTATGCTGATAGATGAAACACTCGATACAGGTAAACTCATTGCCCAAAAGAGCCTGACTATTTTGCCGAGCGATACAACGCCAAGTTTGACCGAGAGTCTTATTGGCATCAGTGATAGTTTACTAGCAAACTATTTACCCAAATACATCGATGGGACAGTCAAACTAAGGGAGCAGCCTCATTCATCCAGAGCAACCTATTCGCGTAAGCTAACAAAAGAAGATGGAGTTATCGACTGGCATAAACCGGCCGAGCAGATTGAGCGAGAGATTCGGGCCTATTTAGATTGGCCCAAAAGTAGAACGATTTTAGGTGATAAAGAAGTCATCATCATCAAGACCCATCTTGTTGATAAAAGTGGGCAGTCTGGACAATTTCACACTGAAAATAAACAACTAATTGCTTATACTGGCAGCCAAGCTTTGGCAATCGACCGACTGAAGCCAGCCGGCAAAAATGAAATGTCTGGCGAAGCTTTTATTCGGGGCTATCTTCGGAGCTAATGCGTTCTTTCCGAGGAGTCATCCGATTAAAAAACTGCTCAAGCTCACCTACAGTAATGATATTTGCATAGCAGTAATCAATACCTAAGCTATCTGGCAAAGGGATATCTATTAGAGTAGCAATGTCCCATAGCTCACGTAATTTTTGTCTGCGGACATCAGGTTTCTCTCGCGTAATTCCAGTCAAAGTTTCTAATTCAAAAATGGTTTCGGGTATACGCTCCTCAGCTCTTTCTAAGTCAGCTTCATCAACAATGAATTCCTCAAGATTTTCATCGCCGTTTAATTCGCTCATTGAGCCGATCCTTGTACTCGAGGGGGTTGTGGCGAAGTAGCCAAAATCTGCGGAGCAGCTTGTTTGACTTCTATTTTGAGTTTTTCCAGCTCGTCAGCCACTACCTGTTTGTAGTTAGGGAAGTTTGCCTCTAGCCATTTGAGAGCACCAGCCTCATCATTGCGATCTATATAGGCTTCGAACTCATCCAACTGCTCATTGCTCATTTGCTCGGCTAGTTTCATACCTACCCTCATCTCAAGCGTCTCGTAGATATGTCCTAGCATCTTGTTCTTTTCGTCAACGGGTAAAGCACCCAAACCTAGCTCTTGCAATAAGTTATCATCTAACTTAAACATAGTCCGATATTCCTTTCGTTTTTATTTTACCATTAGACTCGCTTGTAAATATATCTACAAAGTGTGCGGTATTTCTTGACCGGCTTGAGCAGCCCGACTAATCATTTCATCAAGCTGTGCTTGTGTAATGTCTGGATTATCCTGTTGCATACGATGAGCCCACTCAACGTACCGGTAGCCTTTTTCGGAAAGGTTAGGAGTTGTCTCGCCTTGCTCGAGGACACCGCTAAGACCATTACCGCTGCCTTTACCAATATTACTTACTTTGTCTCCATGATCGGTATCACCAAAGATTGAGAATGTACCTTTATGGTCAAATGGGTTATCCCAGCCGTACTTAGCCAGGTAGTAGGCCCCAGCGCCTGCTAGAGCTGCAGCGCCAATTATTAGACCAAGTCGGCCGCGGCGAGTTTCTCGTTCAGTTTCCTGCTCTTTGACACCCAAGACTATGCCACGGACATCGCCTGTTTTGCGAGCAGTGTTACGGCGGCCAAGATTCTCACGAATTTTACGTATTCGTGAACGTAAGAAGCCGGCTTTCTTATCTTTAGAAGTTTCAGCATCCTCAGCTTCTTCAGTTTTTCCAGTCTCGCTTTCAATGTAGTTATTGACAGCTTCCTGTCGTGCTCTACGGTTTTTGTCATCCCAGTTTTCAGTCTGGCTAACTCTATTAAACGCCTCATCTAGTTCGGCGTTGGCCCTGCCCAGGGCTTCTTGGTCGCCTGATTTGTGGGCTTCAATAACCTGCGTAACAGCCTGGGATAGCTCTTGCTGGCCATTTACAGCCCGCTCAAATTGAGCTTGCCCCAACTGGTGTTGAGAGCCAGCGTCTTGGTCAAAAGGTTTGTTCTTGCCTTCTTGACGAGCTTTTCGTACCTCTTGTGATACGGTAATATTATTTAATACGTGCCCGCGAATTTCTTCTTGTGCTGGTTCGTTATTTGTATCATCTGATGGCGTATCTTGGGTAAGCTTATTCTTTTCTTTGTCAACTAACTTACGTATACGGACGTGCATAGCTTCGCGTGATTCATCGCTCAGGCCATTTGGGTTTCGACTGGTCTTTACGCCGTCGGCAAAGCCCTCAACCTTGGCTGATAAAATACCGTCGAGTTCGGCAAATTTAGTTTGGTCATTACCAACTTCTGCGTGAGCCGCTTCTTTTGCGAGCTCGCTCATGCTCATGGCTTCATAATCTACTTTAGTATCACCAAGAATTTGCTCGTAATGTTCACCTCGCTTTTGATCGAAGTAATCACCGTTAGTTCCGATAAACTGGCCGTTACCGGGATTATGGACATTTCCCTTATTGTCTTGGAAGGGACGAGCTTCTAAGTAGCTATTCCAATCGTCATATGACTGTTGGTTACCTGCTTCAAAAGCAGCATCTAGACGCTGTTCTTCTTGGGCACGGAGAGCAAGGGCATGCATTTCTGCAGCAATTTCTTGTTGAGCCGGCATAGTTATTTCACTCATCGTAATCCTCAATAATCTTTTTAATAATTCTTAATTTAACTGAACCACCCCACACCTCATTAAAGTCAGTCTTATTACCCCTGTTAGGCTATGACTGCCTCAGCTTCGTACTTTTTATATCACCTCTGTTAAGAATAACTTAGATGCAAGGTGTGGGGTGGTTCAGTTAATTTATGTTTTAATAAGTACATGTTAGCATATATTTAATCATTAGTCAAGTATGTTTTCCTAATACAGTGTATCTGGCTATTTTACTAAATCTATATAGCAAAATATGCCAGCCCGAAAAGTATCAGTAGGACAGCAGCCGTCCAAAAGCCACTTTTCATAGCTTGGCGGTATAGATTGCCCTGCTGACTGGGTGCTACTGTTTTAAGAGATTGTTTTTGCCCAGCAGAATATACAGGTGGTGGCGTAGACGCTAAGATTGGGGCTAAAGGAATAACTATATTCGCTGGCCATGTTCGCTCAGCTTGCTCTTTTGTTGTCGCAACAACACCATTCGGTTCATCTTTTATTTCATGTCGGCGATCGTACTCACTTTCTATAGGTACATTTTGTTCGGTGGCGCGTTCGACAGTGTGTAGGATCGTCTCGGGTTGAGCCTCTGATAGCACAACGCCTAATTGGTCCGATTTTTCAGGACGTATTTCTACATTAACTTCATTTGTCGAGCCGGTTTCAATTGGTTCGGGTGATTGCTGCTCTGCTGTTAATTGTACAACAGGCTGCTCAATAGTTTCAAGCCGCGTACGTAATTGTTCCTGCGATTTCTCCAGGCGAGGAGCAGTGACGATAGCAAACCGTTCATAAGCATTCTGCTGGACTTCGAGTTGCTTAGCAAAAGTCTCCTGTCGTTTTTTAATACCGCTTTTTTCGGTTTTCAGATCTTTGACTTGCCCATTTAGTTTTCGTACGTGGCGTCTTAGCCTGGCTTCGTGACTCCTTCGCAACACTTCACCGGCTGCAGTAGCTGAGCCAGCAGCGTATCCATACTCTCTATTTACTGGAGTAGCTTCGGGCGGGCTAGGTCTTGCCTCGCTAGGCACTTCTTGGCTGGCCTCTACAGCCTCCGTTGCTTCAGTGACTGGACGTTTATCCAAGTACTCTGTTTCTGTATGAGAAATGACTACTTCTTGACCGCTCGTTGGTATTTCGGGTTCAGAATGAACTATTTCTTCTTCCACAGGTTCATAGAGGCTTTCTGTTGAATCCATACGGTAGGTTTGTTCGATCGTCTCAACCCTAGGAACCCCCGCTATGTACAACGGTGCTTCATTGGCTGCAACCGGCTTCGGTATAGGATCAATCAATAAAAAACCCTTAAAGAGCTTCCTGAACCGCTTTAGCCAAGACTTGGTGGGACGTTCTTTTGTTTTGTCACTACTCTCTTCATCGTCCTCTTCGTCCGATGTTTCTTGATGAACAGTTTGCTCACTACGACGATATTGTAACCACCCTTCTAAAAAATTAGGTTTACGTCGATTTTTTCGACGGCGAACGGGAGTTTCTTCTACATCAGCTGGTTGCTGGGGAAAGTCTTCCATAGTAAAGCCATTTTATACATACTTTTACAGAGTGCGGGTGACTGTTTCTGTGGTATAAAATTCAACCTGGTCACCTTCTTGCAAGTCAAGCTTGGCAGTCGTTTTAAGACTGAGGCCGCACATTTCGCCCTCTACTACCTCTTTGGTATCTTGGGGGCCACGTTTTAGATTGGTCGCTTCAGCTTCTGTTATCGTTTTGCCACCACGTATAATCCGCACGCGAGCGGGCACAGTCAACTTACCTTTAGCTACTTCGCCACCGCAAATAACACTTGTTTTCATGATCTTAAACACCCCTTTTACTGTTAAGCGGCCTAGTTCATGCTCAACTACTTGTGGTGCTAGTAGATTACTTAGTTCTGTTTTGACATCGTCTATCAACTCATAGATGACCTTGAATAGCCGCACCGAGACTTTATCACGATTAGCCAGCTGTTTAATATTGGTTGGCAAAGCCACGTTAAAGCCATATATGAGTGCGTGACTGGTGTGTGCCAAATGAATATCATTTTCGCTTACGCCACCGATACCTGAGCCAACTATCTTGACGGCTACTTCTTCGTTACTTAACGTTCTAAGACTATCTATAACCGATGTCAGAGAGCCTTGCACATCAGCCCTAACGACAATGTTTAATTCGCTCAGAGTGTTGCTGCGGTTGATAATACTTAGCAGGTCATTACTGCTCAAGTCGACCCGGTTAGAGGAGTTATGATTTTGGGTGCGAAAAGTTGTAGCCTCGTGTCGGGCCATCTTTTCGTCCTTAACCGTCTTAAATTCATCACCAAAGCTGGGTAGTTCTTTGAAACCAGTGATGACAACTGGCATAGAAGGAGTAGCGATCTGCAGGGGTTGGCCTGTAGTACTCTCGAGATTGCGGACTTTGGCATATGTACCCCCAGTGATAACATAATCACCATTCTTGAGAGTTCCGGCTTCTACCAATGCTACTGCCACTGGGCCTCGTCCCCGTTCCATATGCGCTTCTATAATCAGTCCGGCGGCCGGTACGTCAGTAGGTGCCTTCAGCTCCTCAACGTCAGACACTAGCAATACCATATCGAGTAAATTATCAATGCCTTGTTTAGTCTTGGCAGATACTTCAGCAACAATGGTGTCTCCACCCCAACCCTCAACCAATAAATCCTGTTCGGCAAGCTGTTGCTTAACACGATTAACATCAGTTCCTTCTTTGTCAGTCTTGTTAATTGCTACGATTATTTTGACACCGGCCTTGCGGGCAAAGCGGATTGCCTCAATGGTCTGGGGTTTTACACCGTCATCGGCAGCCACCACGATAATTACCAAGTCAGTCAGCTGTGCACCGTGTTCGCGTAGGGCTGCAAAAGCCTCATGCCCAGGCGTATCTAAAAACGTTATAGTCCGCTTACCGTGTTCTATCTGATAAGCCGCAATATGCTGCGTTATACCACCGGCTTCGGCCTTTGCCACTTCCGACTCTCGAATAGCATCAAGTAAAGACGTTTTGCCATGGTCAACATGCCCCATAACCGCCACCACTGGTGGACGTGTCTCCCCACTACTATGAGTCTTGCGGCTAGCCCTTGTAGCTATATCGGGTTGATTGGTTGTTTTGGCCAGTTCTACGTCTAACCCTAGTTCACTCACGATAATCTGGGCGGTATCGAAATCAATCCGCTCATTGACCGTCGCCATAACACCGTTTTTCATAAGCTCAGCAATAAGTTTGCTTACCGGCAGCGATAGCCTTTCGGCAAGCGCACCAACGGTAGTTTGGTCTTCGACTTCGATTGTTTGGGCCATTGTATGCGCTCCTTTCTGGATATGTGCCTTATATGTGCTACATCTGTCCCAGGTTATTATTTGGTGTTCTTGAGGCTCAGCGCTATCTTGCGCGCCTCAGCGTCAATATCAATGACCTTGAACTGTTTCTTCTCGTTTAGTTGGAAAATCTTTTCGGGGTCTACGCCTTCGTCATCGCTCATTTCCGATACATGGACGAGGGCTTCTACCGATGGGCTGAGCTGTACAAAGGCGCCAAACGGTGTAATCCGCGTGACTTTACCCTCAACCACATCGCCCTTCTTGAAGGCTTTAACTTCGTGTAGCCACGGATCTTCGGTCATTTGTTTGAGGCTTAGGCTCAGACGATCCTTATCGATAGCTATAATCTTGGTCTTCACGGTTTGGCCGGTTTTGACATAGTCGCGTGGGTCTTCGACCCGCTCCCAGGATATTTCCGAGATATGGATGAGTCCTTCGATGCCATCCACATTGACGAAGGCGCCGAAATCAATAACCCCTGTTACCACCCCTTCTACCTCATCGTCGACTTTCAGTTCGGCAAAACGGACCTGCATATCGTCCTTGATAGCTTCTTTTTCGGAGAAAATCAGCTTATTGTCCCTACGGCTGACATCTAGTATGCGCACCCGTATTGGCATATTAACCAAGGCGTTAAGCTTTTGTAGGATTTCATCTTTGTCGGCACCAGAGACGCGTGGGTAGTGCCCAGCTGCTAGTTGGCTGACTGGCAAGAAGCCACGGATGCCTTCTAGTTCAACTAGTAAACCGCCTCGGTTGGCATCGTAGGGGCTAACTTCGATGATTTCCTGGGCTTCATGCACTCGCTGTAATTCATCCCAACCCCTGTCTTTGACTGCTCGCTTCATGCTCAGCAGTGCGTAGCCTTCGTCCAGCTCGGGGTCTACTACACTTGTAGTGACCTTGCTGTTTTCCTCAAGCTTTTGGCCGTAACCAATCTCGCGGCGCATTACAACACCGACGCCATTGGGGCCAAGGTCCACCCACACTTCGTGCTTACGCACCGAGGTTATAGTGCCTTCGACCACATCACCGGTCTTAAGCTGTTTTATATCAACGGACGCCAGCAAATCGTCCATAGTAGCTGTGTTTGACATGAAGTTCATGCCTCCTTTAATATATTTCCACCAAGTATCGCAGTGCCAAAGCCTCCACAACACCTGAAAGATTATCTGTATTATATCTGTTAACACCGAAGAAGTAAATAGAAGCTAGCCAGCAGGAAATAGCAGATTACATTTTGTAGGATACTAATAGCTAGTTACTCGTTATACTGTTCCTATGTATTTGGCGGTTGATATTGGGGGTACTAAGACGTTGGTCGCCTGCTTTGATGACAAGGGTGCCGTTACAAAGCAAGCTAAATTCCTGACCAATACAAGCTACGATACGTTTATTGATGAGCTAGGGAAACAACTGAAATCATTTGGAGACATAGACTACCGAGCCGCCACGGTTGCGGCTCCGGGCAAAATTGATCATGAGCATGGCCGTGGCCTTGCCTTTGGTAACTTGCCTTGGCGCAATGTACCCATCCAGGCTGATGTAGAAAAGCTTATCAATGCACCGGTTATTGTCGAAAACGATGCTAAAGTAGCCGGCTTATCCGAAGCATTACTTGTCATAAATGAGTTCAAAAAAGTACTTTATATAACAATAGGTACTGGAATTGGCACAGGTATTATCATAAATGGTGTTATTGATCCTAATTTTGCCGATAGCGAAGGTGGCCATATGCTGCTGGAGCACGAGGGTAAATTCCAGAGCTGGGAAAGCTTTGCATCGGGCAAAACCATATTCCAAAAATACGGCAAACAGGCGGCCGACATTGCCGATCCTGCTGCTTGGAAAGCGATTTCTCACAACATTGCCGTAGGGTTGATTGATCTCATTGCTACGTTGCAACCCGACGTTATCATTATTGGTGGCGGGGTGGGCGCCCATTTTGATAAGTTCAAGGAGCCTTTGACTACAGAACTAAAGCAATACGAAATGCCCTTGGTACCTATTCCGCCTATTAGAGGTGCTCAGCGTGCCGAAGAAGCAGTAATTTATGGTTGTTACGAACTAGCCAAGGAGCGGTATGGACACGCTGCTGGCTAAACTCCAAACTCACTTCCCCAACTTGACCTTCCAACCAGGTGTACGGTTTTCTTGGTCGCCAGTCAATAATCAGGTTATTTACAACAAAACTGCCGACAAAGACGACGTAGTCGCCGTCTGGGCGTTACTACACGAAGTCGGTCATGGTCTGCTTGGCCACAACCGTTACCACTCAGATTTTGAGCTCGTAAGTATGGAACTAGCGGCTTGGCAACAGGCCGAAAAGCTTGCTAAAAGATACGGCTACAGCATTGATTCCGAGCATATTCAAGATTGCCTCGATACTTACCGCGACTGGCTGTATCAACGTAGTACCTGTCCCACCTGTACTAGCTGTAGCCTACAGATAGACGAACACACCTACTGCTGCTTTAACTGCGGTGGCACCTGGCGTGTGTCACGTTCTCGATTGTGCCGAGCTTATCGGCGCAAACAAAAAGAAATATTAGTATAGACGCACTCAATCGTTAGGTAATTTACTTTGACATGAGTGCAACACAAGGCCCTAGTAGAAACGGAGTGAGCCGTATACATAATACGGTGAACAAGTACCGGACGCAGCAACAAAGTGTTGTGCCATGAGCACTAAAAAAGCAGCCAGCTTTGCTCGACTGCTCTATTAGTACGCTCAATGTAAATTAAGCGGTTTTTTTGGTTCGGCGGCTTATACGACCACCCTTAGCACCAGCAATGCGAGCTAGCTCGCGGTTAGCAAAAAAACCGCCTGTGCGACCTTTTTTGCCACCTTGTGCACCGATCTTTGCATAAAAATCAGCACCATACTTGCTTTTGTTGGTTGCGGCGGCGGCTTTGCCACCTTGTTTTGTTCCAGCCATAGTTATCTCCTTTGGCTTAACGTTATTCACCTCTCAAGAGATATAAAAAGAGCTCTTCCACCAAGGCGGAAAAACCCTCTTTATATTCTTGCGAATATGCTTATGATAGCACCTTGTATTGCTTATGTCAACATTAACTCTTATCCAACGCAAAATGATCCTGAACGTGAATACGGTTTCTAATCTAAGAATGATCCTGAACTAGGATTAGCTGGTTACTGCCACTAGCATGGAGGGATGACATTATCCATGCAACAAACCACATCACCAACGCTCGATGAAATGAAAGATTTTGTTTCGGGCAGTGCTTCGCTGACATTAACATTTAATAGTAAGACTGAGGCTTATGACTGGATTAGAGCTGTACTAGTTTCAGCGGAGTATCTGCAGCTTCGTAAACCAGACAAAGGCATAATCCGTGCCTACCTAGCGGCCGTTAGTGGCTACCAATTGGCTCAGGTAACCAGACTTATTAAGTCTTACCGTAAAACCGGAAAGATCGTACGAAAAGTCAGTGGACGTCAGGTCTTTCCGGTCATATATACTCGGGAAGACATTGTCTGCTTGATTGAAGTCGACAATGCCCATGACAGGCTCAGTGGCTGTGCGGTAGCTACGTTATTCAGACGAGCCTACGTTTTGTTTGGAGACGCCCGCTATGAGCGTCTAGCTGGCATCTCAGTCAGTCACATATACAACTTGCGTAGCAGCCTAACGTATAAGCATAAGTCGCTAACCTTCACCAAGACTCAGGCTACGAAAGTTGCCATTGGTGAACGACGTAAACCGAGGCCTGACGGCAAGGCTGGATATATACGAGTAGATACCGTTCATCAGGGAGATGACGACAAACAAAAGGGTGTCTACCATATAAACTTGGTTGACGAAGTTACCCAGTGGAAGGTGGTCGTAGCCGTTGAAAGGATCACTGAAAAGTATATGGTTCCGGCTCTGGAACTGGCTATGGAGTGCTTCCCGTTCTTGCTCCTTAGTTTCCATGCCGACAATGGTAGTGAGTACATAAACCAACGAGTAGCTGAGCTACTCGAACGACTACGAGTCAAGCTCACAAAATCCAGAGCCTACCATAGTGGAGACAACGGCCTCGTCGAAACCAAAAATGGTAGTATTATTCGCAAAGCTTTGGGCTATGGCCACATAGCTCAGCGTCATGCCCCACTCATCAATGACTGGTACCAGCAGTGGTTTGTCCCCTACCTTAACTACCATCGACCTTGTGGGTACAGAACAACCACTGTTGACCCAAAGACTGGTAAACGCACTCACAAATATTTAGCCAAAGACTACCACATGCCCTATGAAAAACTAATGAGCCTGCCAGCTAACAAGTACACGCTTCGACCAAATGTCACGTTTGCAGACATAGAAAAGACCGCCTATGCTATGAGTGATACGGACTGGGCGATAGCAACCCAAAAAGCCAAAGAACGTATGCTCAAAGCCATTAATACCATTAACAAACAAATGCTTGTGGCTACTGACCAGATTTAGGGACTTTCAGGATCATTTTAGGATTGGATAATACTCATTACTTTACTATGATCTGTCTTGGGTGTCTCTATTTTACGCTATAGCGTAAAATAGAGACATAACCTAATCTGTTAGAGTAATTAATATCCACCACGCTCGTGCTCATAAAGAATCCGCAAAAATTTACTTGTATAGCTGCGAATGCGTCCCGATCATCTGATATAGATATATTTCATCACCAATAACTTCGTAAAGAACGCGAATGTCACCGGTTATATTTATACTATAAAAGGGCCTTGTTGAACAATCCCCTAATCCGCTAGTCCACTCTTAACGGGTTCCGTGCTCTATTTTTTAGTTCACCGCCACTGACTGTGGCATACCCAGCAGTGTCATCTCATTCAGTGCTGCTATACGGATTTTCACTTGGGTTGCTTGACGTTTCATGGAGCGAGCTGAAAGGCTCGCTCCAAAGACTGTTTTGAAGCGGTACATGGCCGTTTCGCTGAGTGAACGTTTATGGTAGCCGCTAGCTGTCTTCCACTGATCAATGCCTTGTTTCTCCATGATGATGACAGCTTTGTTCCGCAACGCTTGCGAGCGATGGTACCCAGGTTCATGCGGCTCAAGATACTGATCCCTGGCATTGGCTCTGGGTGGTACGGTAAGCGTGATGTTTTCATCCATGCAATAGTCATGAATAGCCCATAGATCATAGGCTCCGTCACCCAGTAGTTCAACTATCCTGCATTCGTCACCTACATCTTCTTTAGCTTGGTTGAGTAGCGCCTTAACCATATGGCCATCGGCCATATCCTGATGAGTCACGGCACTGGTAGGGATGAGATTGGTGCTGACATCTACACCAAGGTGTACTTTCCTCCAGGTGCGACGTTTACTCCAGCCATGCTTACGGACCTTCCATTCGCCCTCACCATAGATCTTTACGCCTGTGCTGTCTACTGCTATGTGGAGTGGTTCGCCTGACGCAAGTGCCCGGCGAACGCTACTGCTCATCGGAACTTCAAGATCACTTGATCGGTAGGATAAGGTGGAATAGTCAGGGCTCTTAAGATGGGGGCAGCCCATCAAGAACAGCAGTGACTGCATAAAGCCTTCGGTCGCACGCAACGGTAAGTGGTAGACGGCTTGGATAGTGAGTGCTGCACGAATGGCAATGTCGCTGTAAGTTTTAGGATGTCCGGCTTTGCCGGATTGGATAGGGCTATTCCAAGACGCGAGCACATCATCACTGAGCCATAGCGTAACAGCGCCGCGAGCAACCAGCGAAGCGTTATACTCCTTCCAATTCGTGATCTTGTAGTTTTGTTTTGGGTTAGGTTTGGTTGTTATTGTTTGTTGTTTCATGCCCCCATTTTAATATTGGAGGAGGGATTGTTCAACAAGGCCCTATAAAAGCCCTTTAATTTACCTTGCAGAGCATGGTTTCTAAGTACTGGATCAAAGGGATTTTCGATAAAGATATCAACTCGAATATAGAATGAATTCTGAATTTTTTGGGGCTGTTTGGCGAGCTGCTTAACAAACTGTTTCGAGTACCGAACGATCACTTTTTATGGTCTTTTTTCACTTCTTTCTTCAACCATGTGATTGCGTCGGTGGCATTATCAAAACTAGGAGAGAGATTCTTCCCTGCCTTTGCGTCTTTTGATAGCCGCAATAACTCTGCTTCAACCTCTGGTTTTATCCTAGGGTAGTCACTGACTGTTATAGATCTTGATCGCACAAATTCTCGCAAACCTGTTGCAACTATAGTGCTCATCGGTAAACCAATAGTTGCTGCTACATCTTGAGCCTGCTTTTTGAGTTGTTTATCAATTTTTACATTAAGAACAGTTGTATCACTCATAATAACCAAAGTATACACAATGGTTAATTTTCGTCAACCCAAAGGCGATTTGGAAACCCTAGAATTATCTCTATAAAACGCTATCGCGTAAAATAGAGACATATTCTAATCTGTTAGTATTTCAGACGTCCGAGTTACCGTTCATATAAATATTGTTCTGGGCTAGTTTAGGTAGCTATTCGATTGTGTCCAATAAGACTGGCAACGCGCTTAGAATAGTCATTCACTAATCCGTTGATTATGCTGGGCTTTAATGGTTCTTGGCCCAGTACATCCGTTACTAGCTTTGCCTGGTGGCGTCTTTCGTCTGGTGCTAAAATAGCGTCTTCGGCAGCCTGGATAGCAACGAAGTCTTTTAGTTCAGATATAGGGTCGTGGGTTTGGGTTTTCATGTTTGTTTTTTACCTAACAATACAATATTAGCATAAACGTCTTGATTTGTCAATTCTCTCGTATTAACTCACCACCTTTGCAACATAAATAGGTAGGCGTCCTACACTGTAAAGTGCAAACCTAACAATGAGAGGAGCCTACCTATTTATGTTGCAAAGGTTCTGAGTTCTATACGTTCTCTAATAAAATCTCGCCCGTTTTTACAACAGCCAACCTTTCAACTGAATGATAAAATTGATTCATGACTGCCAGAAACAACCATAACGATGTACTGCTTGAGGATATAAATAGCAAGTTTGATGCTATTTTGGAAGCTGTTGGTTCAATGAAAGATCAGGTCAAGAAAATACCTAGTATAGAAGAAAAAGTAATCAATCTTGAGAATGAAATGCATGCCGTAAGGCTAGCTACTACTGACACTAATATAGATGTAAAAGATATTAAAACTCACGTACGCAAGATTGATAAGCAGTTAGACGAACTTGAAGAAAGGCTTGTTGTTGTAGAATCCGCCCACTAAGGAGCAGAATTTTTCACCAAAATCTCATCTGTTTTCCCCTCCCCCAGCGTATAATCAAAACTGACCTTGGAGATTTTCTTATGAACTGGATGAAAGAGGTTAAAATAAAAGGCTTTCGAGGTATTGCTACATGGCAAAAGCTGAAGCTAGCAATACCCGATAACACGAATAATGGAAGTGGGCTTACTGTTTTGGTTGGTCCAAACGGTGGTGGTAAATCCTCGTTTCTGGAAATGATGTTACTAGTTGGCAATAATGATGATAACATTACGCTTTCTAGTGAGTCGCGTAATACAAAGTCCAACAATAAGGTAGTTGTTAGGATAAAATATACCGAGGCACCTAAAACTGAATTCAACAACGATAGATCAGTTTACCAGTTGTCTCGTGTTCCAGAATCAGACAGTGGGAATATGGCTGGCAAAATATATTCTGTACCTTCAAGACGACAGCTAGAAAAAACATTCTCACTATCTAAAGCCGAGAGAAGTAATTACTCTCAAGAGTCTACGAAATTTAAGTTAGATAGAAATGAGTTTTCTCGACCCGTTACACGATTGGTTGACCTAGCAGAAAAAGCAGATGCTAAGAAAGACTTTGATTCCATATTAACAGAGGTGCTTGGTACACTACTTTCATGGGAGGTTGATCATGGACAGGCTGGATTTTACTTTAAGATAACCGCAGGTTCAGGTGTTCATGATAGTAGTGGTCTTGGCTTTGGAATCATTAGCCTGATGTTCATTTTGGATTCGGTGAGAGATTTAGGTGAAGGTGACATAGTTATCATTGATGAGCCCGAGCTCTCTCAGCATCCTGCTGTACAAAGAAGATTGGCAAAGCTCCTATCTGAAAAGTCAGCTCAAAACCAAATTATCATAGCAACCCACTCCCCTTATTTCGCGGATGTTTCTGCTTTAAATAAAGGCACAGAAATTGCACGAATCGCATCATCGAATAGATATGGAACTCAGGTTTTTCAAATGGACGAAGACACTAAAATAAGTTTGGTTAAACTGATGACTGACCTTAATAACCCCCACACGATAGGATTAGAGGCAAAAGAGGTGCTCTTTCTAGATGAAGGTGTAATCTTAACAGAGGGGCAGGATGATGTACTATTATTACCAAAACTTGCAGCTCAAGTTAATAAACGCTTAAGCTTTAGCCTCTACGGTTGGGGTGTAGGAGGTGCGGATAAAATGAAAACAATATGCTCAGTACTTAATGGTCTAGGGTTAAAAAAGGTAATTGGACTAGTAGATAAAGATAAGTACTCTGTTTTCCGAGCTATAAAAAAACAGTTTCCAAAATACAAATTTTTTTTACTACCCGCTGATGATATAAGAGACAAAAAGGGGAGGAAAGCTATCGGAAAAAAAGATGGTGTTTCAAGTTCTAAAGGAAATTTACACCCAGTCTACAAAGATAGCTTTACACAATTGATTGATGACATAAACTCTGCTTACAAGTAATGGGTCTTTATTCCGCCATAAAAAACGCAGAATAAGACGGATTTACTCCAGCTTTTCTGCCTCCGCTTTCAGGAAAGAGCAGCCAGAGAAATGGAGTACATTTCCCTGCGCGATGAGAGAACCTATCCCGGTTCTCTCATAAAGCGAAAAGCCGCCCCTAAAGGCGGCTTGAACGCATAATTCGGCACCCCTTCGGTCCTAAATTTCTAACTTAGTACCGGTGCTCTTGGCAATCTGATGAACCCAACGGTCCAAGCGAGCAAGTTGTGCATCACGTGCAGTATCATCTGTTTCTATATCATCCAGCCTTTTGAGAAAATGATCCAAGGTGTTCACAAGCCGATTGTGACTTTCGTTTAGTTTGGATACTTGATGCTCCAAATCATTGAATCGAGCATCTACTTGGCGCGCAAACGAGGAAATTACTTCCGAGAGATCATCAACTGCCTTGTTTACAATCCCTTGAACGTCACTTTTTGTAGCATATTCAGCCATATATATAGTTTAGCACGTGAAAATATAAAAGACCTCCCGTGAAGGAGGTCTTTTATATCCCAACACCAAACTCTTGATGTTCCGTAATCTGATTGCAGACTACTCCACTCAGGATTTGATGCGGGGCAGGCCGTTTCGAGTGCCGAATTATATAAAAAGAGACCCGTGAAGGTCTCGTTTTATATAATTCGGCACCGTGCTATTTTCCCAGGCTTAAAAACCAAGTATTGTAACCGCTGCGAGGCTTAACTGCTGTGTTCGGTATGGGAACAGGTGTTTCCCTCGCGCCATGGGCACCGAACGCGAACTTTGTTCGCGAATGATCAATTATCAATGACCAAATGCAACAAACTCCGTGTTCGATGCTCGACATAAGCCAAATTTTTAAGACAAACTGTGTTCAAGCCTTATGCATTGAGCATTGAAACTTGAACATTGAACATTACAAGCGAAATTCGCTTGGGTGGTTCCCACCAATAACTAGTCAATGCACTACCACGAGAGACTACCCCTAAAGGTTTTCTCCCATGGTCGTAAAAAGTCAATGGGGACGATTAGTACGCTTTGGCTCAATACGTTACCGCACTTTCACCTTGCGCCTATCAACGTGATGGTCTATCACGGCCCTCCTAGGGAAATCTAATCTTGAGGTTAGTTTCGCGCTTAATATGCTTTCAGCGCTTATCTAGTCCGTACTTAGCTACCCAACAATGCCCTTGGTAGAACAATTGGTACACCAGCGGTGCGTTCAACCCGGTCCTCTCGTACTAGGGTCAAATCCTCTCAAATTTCCTATCGTCCACAGCGGATATAAACCGAACTGTCTCACGCGTGTGCAGTCTTGAGTTGTTCATTGCTCAAAACCTTATCCATCATTACTGATGGCACGGACTATATCTTCATCCCTGGCCTAAGTCTTACTAGCCAAGGAGCTGACATATGAAATCTCATTAAATAATGATCATTCTCACTGTTCCACTTGCTTACTAGGCAAATTTTCCAGATCAGTCTCTACGGGATCAAATTAGCATTACGCTAACGCTTACCCTCGGTATTACCCTTCAAATCGTTCGAAATTCGAGTCGGGTTTCACCGATTTTAGTCAGTATTTGCATCATTAGTGCGATGTACACCGATGCATTACTATCTTGCGATAGTAGAACGCAATGTAATTTACGTTCTGAACCCAGCTCACGTACCACTTTAATCGGCGAACAGCCGAACCCTTGGAAGGTGCTCCCCCTCCAGGATGTGATGAGCCGACATCGAGGTGCCAAACAGCGCCGTCTATGTGAACTATTGGGCGCTATAAGCCTGTTATCCCCGGCGTAACTTTTATCCGATAGCGCTGCCGATACCACTCTCTTGTACGAATGTACTCAACAGCGGGAAACTTACTCCCACTTTCGTGCCTGTTTGGCCTGTAAGCCTCACAGTCAAGCTGGCTTATGCGTATGCACTATCACTACGATTTCCATCCGTAGTTAGCCAACCTTTGAACGCCTCCGCTACTCTTTAGGAGGCAACCGCCCCAGTTAAACTACCCACCAGACACGGTCCTGGAACCAGAAACTATTGCCAACTAATCCTTCTCTATTCCTAAGAAAAGGTGTTAGCCATAGATTGTGGTCCCAGTAAGAACAAGATTGTAACAAGGGTGGTATTTCACTGGCGGCTCCACCCTGGCTAGCGCCAAGGCTTCAAAGCCTCCCACCTATCCTACACATGTTACAACCCGGTCCAATGTCAAGCTGTAGTAAAGCTGCACGGGGTCTTTTCGTCCTGCTGCGGACAGACGGCATCTTTACCGTCAATGCACTTTCACCGAGCTCTTCGTTGAGACAGTACCCATATCATTACGCCATTCGTGCGGGTCAGAACTTACCTGACAAGGAATTTCGCTACCTTAGGACGGTTATAGTTACCGCCGCCGTTCACCGGGGCTTCAGTTCAAGCCAAAGAGCTATCCCCTTAACCTTCCGGCACTGGGCAGGCGTCAGCCCCTATACTTCCACTTTCGTGTTCGCAGAGACCTGTGTTTTTGGTAAACAGTTGCATGGGTTCTTTAGCTGCGGCCCCGCCACACTATCTACCACGATAATGGGCTCGTTGGGGTCAGCTTTCTTTTCTCATTTATTGCTCGTATCTAAATCAGATTATAAGAAGTTAAAAACTTATAATCTGAGATTGTTTTCAAAAAGAAAACTGGCAAGCCTTGGGTATTCAGTTTTCGCTTGCGAAAACTGAATACCCAACCCCCCAATGGGAGGACAGTAATAGACACTGTGGCGGGGCAGACCTTATCCCGAAGTTACGGTCGCTGTTTTGCCGAGTTCCTTAACGAAGATTCACTCGTACGCCTTGGTCTTCTCGACCTGAGCACCTGTGTCGGTTTGCGGTACGGTCGGCCATGTACTTGAAGCCTCTCAGAAAACTTGCCTTTGTTCTGTGGCTACACTTTAGATGTAATCTGCTAGTTTTTTACTTAGCAACATAAAACATATTATGTTTTGTCGTAAGAAAATTACCATCTTACACCCGAAATGCACCCTAGAAACTAAAAGGAAGTTCTCAGAGAGGCTCCTGTTTGGAAGCTTTTCTGGCCAGCACCCTCACAAGAATCATCCCTAATGGGACTTTCATTTACCACCGTTAGATGGCTTAGACGGATATAACCATGAATCCGCTCCTGCTAACATGCCGTGCACTTCCAAACAATACATCACCGGTACGGGAATATTAACCCGTTGTCCATCGCCTACGCTACGCGCCTCGGCTTAGGACCGACTAACCCTGGGACGATTATCGTGGCCCAGGAAACCTTGCTCTTTCGGCGGGCAGGATTCTCACCTGCCTTGTGGTTACTCATTCCAGCATTCTCACTTGATACCGCTCCACCAGACCTTACAATCTAGCTTCGATGCAATATCAACGCTCCTCTACCGCGCAAGCTCCTCACTCACGTTCGGAGCAGATTCTAGAAGTTGGATTATGGATTATAGAATTCTTGCCGTAAAAGCTTATTCTAAAATCCAAAATCTATAATCTAAATTCTGCTTCGCACCGCAGGTGAGAAGCTCGCACCCATGTCTTCGGTAATATGCTTTAGCCCCGTTACATTTTCCGCGCAAGATCTCTTGATGAGTGAGCTGTTACGCACTCTTTAAATGAATGGCTGCTTCTAAGCCAACATCCTCATTGTCCAAGAAATCTCACCTCGTTTCCCACTGAGCATATATTTAGGGACCTTAGACGATGGTCTGGGCTGTTTCCCTTTTGAGCACGGAGCTTAGCCCCCGTGTTCTGACTGCTGTAGTTCCACTGCTAGTATTCGTAGTTTGTCAAGGGTGGGTACGCTTACGCGCCCCAGTCCGAAACAGAGCTCTACCCCTAGCAGCTACCGTACAACGCTAGCCCTAAAGCTATTTCGAGGAGAACCAGCTATCTCCAAGTTCGATTGGCATTTCACCGCTAACCACAGGTCATCCGGGTGTTTTGCAATTCACTACGGTTCGGCCCTCCACGTGGTTTTACCCACGCTTCAGCCTGCCCATGGCTAGGTCACTTGGTTTCGGGTCTATTCATTATTACTAGTGGGGTCTGATTAGGGATAACAATGGTTATTGCGAGTTCAAATTAGTTTCTGTAAATCACGTAAAATTTTTGAAACGTATGGCTAATACATTTCAGCAAATTTTACGTGATTTTAGTTTCTAATTTTAGCTCTCAAAGCCAATTATTATCCCTAATCAGACCCCAACGGCCTATTCAGCCTCGCTTTCACTACGCCTCCGGCATATGCCTTAGGCTTGCAATAACAAATAACTCGCTGGATCGTTCTACAAAAAGCACGCCGTCACCCCGCCAAAGGCGGGGCTCCGACTCCTTGTACGCACACAATTTCAGGTTCTATTTCACTCCCCTATCTGGGGTTCTTTTTACCTTTCCCTCACGGTACTTGTTCACTATCGATCGTAAGATATATTTAGCCTTGGAAGGTGGTCCTCCCAGATTCAGTCAGGGTTTCACGTGTCCCGACCTACTCGACACCATAAATTATAAAGTTCGCGATACTTGGCATACCGGGCTTTCACCGTCTCTGGCGGTCCTTTCCAGAACCTTCTGCTTGCCTCGCCCCGTGAGAGATACAAGACCTCTTACGAGTCAAGCCACGCTAGAAATAAATCTCTAACGGGGCTCGCAATTTTCTTACTTTATGCAGGTGATGGTAGTACCTGCTTCCAATCCCGATTCCCCGCCGAAGCGGATTATCAGGACTGGTTATTTATGGGTCACAACCCCTGTTAAGCATTAGCCTACCAGCCGTACCGGCTGTATCTCGCCATGCTCGATAGCTAGAATATAGAAGTTAGATTATGGATTATAGAAATTTGTAGATCGAACTTATTCTAAATTCCAAAATCTATAATCTAGATTCTGCTGTGTCGAACACAGTGAGATACAGCTGGAGCTTAAAAGGTTTGGGCTTGTCCGGGTTCGCTCGCCACTACTACCGGAATCGTTGTTTACTTTCTCTTCCTCGCGTTACTAAGATGTTTCAGTTCACGCGCTTACCACTATCCGCCTTATCAAGACCTCATCACATGCCATCTTCACAGCTGCAATCATCCAAAATTAGCCCTAGCTTCACAAAAATCCTTCAACATATCAGATTAGATATACTTCAGTCTTTTTGCTGTGCCATTTTCTAATTTTAAAAGATTTCACTTTTGCAAAGACGACATCTGACGAGGTCAGGTTCTGGCGGACGTTATGAGACATGACTCTCACAGGGTTTCCCCATTCGGAAATCTTCGGTTCAAAGCTTGTTAGACAGCTCCCCGAAGCTTATCGCAATCTACTACGTCCTTCATCGGTATCTTACGTCAAGGCATTCCTTGTGTGCGCTTGAGTAACTTTTTACGTACAAATTCCGCCCGAAGGCGGATCTTTTAGTGCAATTGACTAGTTATTGGTAAAAACCAAACAAGAATTTAGATTTTTGAATACAGATTCCAGAATTAAATACTCTAAAACCCATAACCTAACTTCTATAATCTAATCTTCCCAATAGCCGTTTGTCAATTTCTACTTATGTCGAATAAATTGTTAAGTTACCAAACCCTAACTCCGCCACATAATGAAACTTGTAGTAAGTGAGGAGCCTGAGTTTACGCTGATGACTTCCGATACTTAGCGGAACAGGCACGTGCCTAAACTCAAGCAACTTGTTAATTTTAGCAATTTCAACAGAGGTAGTCAAGCCGATTTCGATGCAAAAAATGCTACAATTTAACTTCTTAAAAACTCTTAGTTTGTAAGTTCCCTACACAAGTAGTATGTCCTGTACCAGTTATATCAAGAGATTACCGGCTTGAATATGTTACACACCGTGACAAGGATCTTTTACCCGACTTACGCAAAACCATTCGTTCCCAGGGTAAAGCTGGGTGAGCGAAAACAGTTTTATCGGAAAGAGATGTATCTGTATATACATCGAGAGAGGAAAAAATGTTTGTAGCCAGCCAGGTTTGGTCTGGGCATGGAGGAGTTTTGCGTAAGTCGGGTATAACAATTTTATGGAGTAAACTTCTGTAAGACTTTCAGTGTGGTATGGTGCACCTGCAATCGTTTTTGCAATACTTGAGTGTTGTGGTTTACAAATTCTAGAGAGGTAGCTGTCTTGCCTGTAGTCCCTCCGGTGCCGTTACCGATATGAGTTGCATAGGCAATTCCACAGTAACGAACTCGCCAACCGGCTGCCCAAAGTGAGACGCAAAGCGCTATATCTTCGTAGCCATTTATAAATTCTTCGTCAAACCCGTTTACAGCTTTGAGAGCTGAGCTTTGAACTAAAAGGCATCCAGCCGTTACAGCTGGCACATCTTGAATATAATGATAAGAAGGATCATCTGGTTTACGAAATCCTCGTGTAAGGATGGCTGATCCGGGTTCCGGGGGAATCCCCTTCAAAAAAATGCCTGCATGTTGCACAAGTCCTGCCCATGATGATTCATCGGGATAAAGCAAACGGCAGCCTACCGCACCAACGTTACCGACTAACTCTCTACGCATAGATTCAACGAGGCTTGCTTTGAGAACAATATCCGAGTTGAGAAAAAGTATTTCCTTGCCTTTAGCATGTGCGGCCAAGAAATTATAAGACACAGCGAATGGGCTTGGCGGAGCATGCCGCCAAAACCTTAAATCTCCAGCTTTTTTAAGCGTTTTGTCATTGCCAAGGTCAAGAACAAGTATTTCATACTGTTCCGACTGGATTGTTCGGCGTACTGAAGCAATGCACTGTCGAAGCAAGACGGGTGTATTCCATGTTGTTATACAAACTGAGAGCATCATCTTAAACCTAGACCCAAAGCAACCCCGATCTCTCCAGTTATGAAGATCTCAGGACTGGTTATTTATGTGTCACAACCCTCTAATAATATTCGTCTAACAACTTATTGGGTATGAGACAAAACCCATGGTTTTTTCTCATCGCGCCGGGGAAATGGAGTACATTTCTCTCGGGCTACTCTTTTTCCTTATTCAGGATTCATGAGCTTTGTCTCATACTCAAAATCATTAAAGTTTGGGCTATTCCAGTTTCGCTCGCCACTACTCCCGGAATCGTTGTTTACTTTCTCTTCCTCTGGGTACTAAGATGTTTCAGTTCCCCAGGTTACCGCTACCCGTTCTATATATTCAAACAGGAGTGACTAGACATAACTCTAGCCGGGTTTCCCCATTCGGAAATCTTCGGTTCAAAGGTTGTTCAGCACCTCCCCGAAGCTTATCGCAGCCTACTACGTCCTTCATCGGTATCTTGCGTCAAGGCATCCTTTGTGTGCGCTTGAGTAACTTTTTACGATATTGATCTGTAAACAGATCATCGTGCATCGACTAGTTATTGGAAATTCCAATACCTGCCGTTTGCCTTATTTGTCACATATGCCATATACATATGCAACTAAATCTCAAAATTTGAATCTAATTGTTAAAGTTCGTACTTGGTCTCTCTATGTGTGCGTGCTTCTAATTAAAAAAGCCGCCGTGAGAGGCGACCAGCTGCTTGAGAACAAAATACTAAAGCCCTACTGGATTGCCTCCTGGGTATTAGATTGTTCTGTCATAGCTAACCGTCTCCATTTAAGACCATCACATATTAGCACCTATAACAGAGGCGGTCAAGCATATTCTGATGTCAAACTTGCTACAATCTGTTATCTATTAAGTTTGGTTTTATGTCTTGTTCGGTAAATATAGAATACGGCTATTGCCATGGCAAGGATTACTGACCACATCATCCAAGGCATTATATTTCGATTGCCTGGCACCCCTGGGGCTACCGACGAAACCTGTGCTTTGTTGTTTATCTGGGCAAAAACTAATTGCGCTACTCCGTTCGCAATTCCAAATAAAGTGATTGAAACGTCATCTTCTCCGTCATGATTTACATCGTAGCTCTTCGTTTGTCCAACGCTTAAACGGACTGTCATGGGATCTGAGTGCAACACCAGTACTGCATAATCGCCGCCAACCTCTTTAACTACAGCGGTATGAATTTCGGATTCTACTTTGAAAATTACTTTTTGGCTAAGCATAAGCTCTACCCGCTTGCCAGCCCCAGAAGTATAGCTTTGAAAATCATTCAGAAGCTGCTGCACCTCTACCCCAATCGGCAAACCCGATACCACGGCGCCTGTTGCGACCGACTGCGTATTCCTGCTAGTTACAGTTTTTATTATGGCGACTAGTGGCGGTGGAACGGTTGTATTTATAGTTATGCTGCCAGATAGAGAATATGCCGATGTATTACCTACAACATCCAAAGCCTTTACACGGAAATACCATGTACCGTCAGCCAAGTCAGTAGCATGCTTAAACGAGGCGCTCGCTGATGTCGTAGAACTTACTCCAGATATGAAGCCGCTGTCTTGTGACCACTCAACCACATATGGTAGGCCAGCTAGCCCGACAACTGAATCCGTATAACTGCCCCAAGTCCATGTCGGAGTGCTATCTGATGCTATACTTGCGGTGCTCGGCGTGGTACCCGCCAACGGAGCTTCAGTGTCTATGACTACGCTACCTGCGGTCGAAAAACTAGAATTGTTTCCGATCAAATCGCTAGCTAAAACTCTAAAATACCAAGTACCATCAGCCAGAGATGAACCCATAGTATAGCTGTTCATGCTACTTGTTGCGGTTGACACTCCAGAACTAAAGGTTGCGCTCTGAGACCAATACACCGTGTATGCTGGACTTGCCAGTCCTGATCCGGCGTCTGTAGACGCCGTCCAGGTCCAGATAGGTGTGGCTGTGCTGGATGGTGTGGTGGTCGTAGGAGTTCCGGGAGTGGTTGGGTCGGTGGTGTCAACTAACACCGTGCCGTAAGAGCTGTAGCTGGAGTTATTCCCTACCGAATCAGCGGCTTGTACCCGGAAGTACCAAGTGCCACTAGCTAAAGCCGAGGGTTGGGTAAAGCTGTTAGTAGCCGAGGTACTACTAGTTACTCCAGTAACAAAAGTATTATCTTGTGACCACTGCACGGCGTAAGGCGTTGCTGCCAATCCAGCCCCACTATCAGTACTGGCCGTCCAGGTCCAGATAGGTGTGGCTGTGCTGGATGGTGTGGTGGTCGTAGGAGTTCCGGGAGTGGTTGGGTCGGTGGTGTCAACTTTGAAAGCAATGCTGCCAGAATTAGCGGTGGCGTAGCTAGAACCAGCTCCGCTGTTATCCATAGCCTTTACTCTCCAATAGTACGATCCATTGGCCAGCGTCTGCCCAGAACTTCCAGTTGTATAAGTCCCACTGCCAACAGCTTGACCAACTGTAAAGCTGGCACTACCCTGGGTCGCTAATGCGGAGGTGTAATCCACTACCGGACTAGAAAAATCACTTGTATCATCCATTTGAATTTGATATTTAACAGTATCAGCCCCGTCTGGATCACTAAGCGTATAGGAAAAAGCTGGTTGGGTATTAGTACTGGCACTACCATTTGTTACACCACTTGCTCCCAATGATGTGGGTGTTGTTGGACTGGTATTTGTGCTGGACCACTGTAGATATGGGTAGCCATTATTTATCGTACCGGAACCATCAATGGCCCAAATAGTACTAAAATCCCAGCCACTGTAGGTTGCCTGAGTTTTCATTTGGGCAGTTGTTTTGCCCACCACCCCCGCTCCACCGCCTGATGTAGCTCTTCCAGAAGTCTGAGTATCCCAATACGAGTTGGTAGTAGACGTATAGTTAGAGCCTGCTAGGCCACCAACTGATAGTGGGAAACTGCCCGAGACCATGGTGATTGACCCCGTAGAATACAAGTTTGATTTGGCTCCACTACTGTAATCGTTGCCATAAACCCCCCCGACTCCACCCTGGTTATTAATGTTGTAAGTGATGACTATGTTGCTCCTGGAATAGGAATTATTTATGGTCCCGCCACTATAGGCCTCGCCGGCTAATCCACCCGCACAGCAAGTCACCGCACTGGCAGCATTAAATGCTACGGTGTTATTCGAATAGTCATAGGTCATAGTGCCGTAATTTGAACCAACTAATCCACCGACTCGTTGCCCACCATCAACTGTCCCACCAACAACACCTGACTTCGTGATAGTTCCATAATTTACCCCTACTAATGCACCAATTCCATAGTAACCGGTTACATTGGCGTTGCTTAATATAACATTTTGAACTAACGCGCCCGTCGAAGTGTATCCGAATAAACCCTTGTAGTTGGACCCCGCTGAGTTGACATAAAGATTCGAGATGGTTTTGAAATTGCCATCAAATTTACCATAAAACGAACTTGTTCCACTTGCTGTACCGATTGGCGTCCAGCCAGTACCGCTGTTATACGGGGAAACGTTCAGGTCAATATCATTCATGACCTTGAAGTATTTGCCTGAATTGCCCGACCCCAGGTAACTACTCACACTAGCCAGCTCGGCGGCAGTAGTTATTTGGTACGGACTACCGCTTGTGCCTGCACCTCCAGCAAAGGCCGAAACACGATTCGGAAACCAGCCCACCAAACCAATGGTCCAAAAAAGCACCGCATAAAACAAAAAGGTCAGGTTTTTGATCCTTTTCCATCTGTTGTTCTCGAAACCGTTTTTCTTTAGCCGCATTTTTTGCGTTTTCTAATTTGAATACCTATAGCACTTATGCATATATTACCAGTTATTCTCAAAAACAACCACCTTATTGCGGTAGAAGAAATATATACTTCCAGTCACACTCTGACGTCAAACTTGTTACGATTTTACAGTTTAAAAAGTGAACGATCCGATCAGTATCAGTCAAACCCAATTACGAGCTGCTGGCTATCTAGTAGTTACAGAGACTGTGTTTGAAACTGTTGACAGATTACCACTAGTGTCTACGGCTATAACATAGTAGCTGTACTTTGTACGTCTTGCCGCAGAAGTATCGGTGTATGTCAGTGCTGTTGAAATTGTCTTGTATACGCCATTACGATAAATTCGGTACTCTTTGATCGCAACGTTATCTTTAGCCGCCGTCCAGGTTAGCTTTGGCTTATTATTTGATAGCCTGCCAGAAAGAACTACAGCAGTCGGGGCGGTTGTATCTGTTGGCGGAGCAAGAGTAGCTAGTGCACGTTTGAGGTCTGGCATAGGACCTATATTTCCAACAAGTGCGCTGAGATCCGTAAAGTTCTGGGCTGTACCGGTTTGAATCAGCAACGCACGAATCTGCATAGGAGTTGGAGCCACGTTATTCAGGGTTTCGTAAGCCGAGCTCAAAGCAGCTGCTGCCGAAGCTACAACAGGAGTAGCTGAGCTAGTACCGTTAAAATTTTTGGTGTAGAACCCGTTTGCTCCGCCGTCAGAGCCCAGGTTTCCGTAGCCGGTAGTAGCAACACAGTTACCAGGTCCTTGTAAATTAACCCGCGAACCGTAGTTACTGAAGCTCATTCGTGACAGTAACGGATCACCCAGACAATTTTTGCCTGCACCAACAATTATGGCGCCTGAGTCAGGTTTGCCAAGCGGGAATGAGCTACCGTAATATACTGCATCGTCTAAGTTCTGGTAGCCATTGCCGGCAGCTTCAACAACTATTCGGCCGCTATCGGTAATGAATTTTATGTAGTCGTAAACTTCAGGTACAAACTCAACCGGCACAAAGTCGTATAGTTCATCTGTAGGTCCCCAGGTTTGCTGTTCTATAACTATCACGTCACCGGGTAGGGTAACCATTGTAGCCACTGCCAGAGCGCCTAACAGGTCATAGCCTTTTTCGGCACTATAGGTGTTAACCATATTTAGGCTGGCATCCGGCACAGCACCTGTAACTCCAAAGCTGTTTTTGTCAGCAATCATTTGGCCAAGTACGGCAGTACCGTGATTATTATCGTTAAATGGATCAACTGGAGTATTTATGGGAACTAACGCTGTTCGGGCTTTGGTCAAGTCTTCGTGGTTAGTGTTCCAACTATACTCAAGGTCAACAATCTTTACCCTGTTACCGGTCGCACCAGGAAATGTTGTAGCATAATTAGAGTCAATACCAGTGGGTGCAGGCATTAAATAGCTCTGTAAGTCCGTGTAGTTGGCGCTAGGTGTTGGGGCAGGCTTTGCCTCGGCATAAGCGGTTTCGACTATTTGGAGGGCCTCTAATTGGCCGACAATCGCATTGATGTCAACATTTTGGGCAAAGCGAACTTTGTAATAATTTCTTAAGCTGTTTTGGCCTTTTGCTTCTAAGTCGTTTTTAGGGGTGCCACTTAGCAGTTTTTCAGCTTTAACGCGTTTGGCAGTACTAAGTATAGAGTTTAGCTGGGCCACCTGGTCGGTAGGCTCACCAATAAACTGGTTATTAGATACGGAAATGTTGGCAGAAGCACTAATTTTTAGGTGCAAAACATTTTTTTGGAATTTGTGGGCTTGATTATAATTAGCACTTCGCCTCTGTTGAGGGCGAGCAGAAATAGCTGGCGATACCGATACCAGGACAATGCTAACAGATAGAACTGCGGCGAGCACTAGCGAACGAATTGATAACTTCACAATAAATCTCCATCAAATTACTTAACCGCCAGATTATACCAATAATGCTTGACTTTGTCAATAGTATATTTCCTTATTCGCCTTTCCCTTGTTATTTGATAGGTTTTTCTGTAGAATTACCGAAGTAATTTGGTGTGGGGCAATAGCTCAGTTGGCTAGAGCACCTGCTTTGCAAGTAGGGGGTCCGGGGTTCGAGTCCCCGTTGCTCCACCAAATTACGGGAGTAATTCTTTTACGAAGTAAAGGAAGCCAATTTTCTAAACCAAGATTTATCTGTTTAGGAAATTGAGAGGAGGAATCTAGCAATAGGTCGAAGCTTTTGGCGTTAGGCAAAACGAGACTTATGCGCCAATTCCGACGAGGGCGATTAGCTCAGCTGGTTAGAGCGCGTCACTGATAATGACGAGGTCGGAGGTTCGAGTCCCTCATCGCCCACCAAATCAAATGTCTCACCATGGTGGGACTTTTTATTTGGTTGCTGAAAGACTTGAATCTCCGACGCTAGAGGTCGGAGGTGAAGATTGCCGGTGGCAATCTGCAAGGGAGCCCACTCTTGAAAACTAGTTTTCAAAGATGTGGCGACGGGGTCGCGGAACGTGACCGAGTCCCTCATCGCCCACCAATATTATTCGCAACTAAAAACGACGTCTCTCGCAATGGGCTCTTTTTATGGCCTCTCGGATCCTCCAGAGAGAATCATTTCGCCTTAAAAACTGGAGTAGTGCAATCTAACTCAGCCGGTTTTTATATATTTAAATCTGCTTTTCCTGATATATGCTATCTAGCCATGGATATCCATTTTCTATTTCGTTCTTAATAAATTGATATTCTTGATTCGCAATACCAACTTCTACTAAATGAATCAAGAATTCTGCACGTAATTTTTCAGGGCTCTGATAACCATTTACCCACGTATTTTCCGCAAGACGCCAGCAGCGCAATAATGCTCCCTCTCTAGTAGCACAAACTGCTAAGAGTTTATCCTCAGATAATGTGTCGAGTTTTGACGAATAAGTTAACCATTTACCTAAGCCATCAAGCTCTTTAGGCCCAAAAAGATCGACAAAATACAAGTCATTAGTTTTTTCTTCAAGCACAACATTTGCCAATTTAAGGTCTAGACCATGCGATAAACGAGATAGTTTAACTCCATCTATGTTTGTTCTTTCAAGATCACTTGCGGGATAATTATATAGTGTCCGGGCAATTTCTTTAATCAGAAACCACTTTTTGAAATTTGGTTGCGTTTCATCTGCAAGTAATTTCTCGCCGTCACCACCCATGATAAATTGCTCATACGAAAAGATTTGATTTTCGTCTGGCATATCACAAACTTTTGTGAAAAATACTTTTGGTATATTCCATCCAGAATGTATTAAGGATTGCCTATACGGATTAATTCTTGATTCGAATTTGAGTGCTTCTTCCTCAGTAAGGCCTTTTTCGTAGGCCATGCGCTTCCAAAGTACACTATACGTTTCGCCTCCGTGATCATACTCAAGTACAGAAACCCTTGATTGTCTGCCTCGACTGAGATCAACCTCTTCTGCACTGACAATTCTAAAGTCAAGATATGGTTCATGTTCTTTAAGAAATTGAAGTTCTTCAGCTGTAACTTGTTCATCGTGATTAGTATAACGTTCCAAGTGGGCTTCAGACATGATTCAATTTTAACACCTTAGTAGAGAGAGAATGCAATCGGAGAAAGCCCTTGTGATTCGAGGATCTTATTAGATACAAAAAACGACGTCTCTCGCAAAGGACGTCGTTTTCGGGCTTCTCGGATCCTCACTAAGAGAATCATCTTAAAAACTGGAGTAGTGCAATCAACGTCGTTCGGGTTTCAAACTTAATCCTTTTCGCCTTGCGGCGAAGATAGCTGGTAAGTTTGAGAAAACCAGTTATCAAGGATCGCCTAGCTCCGATGTTTCTCACTCACGCTCGAAACAGATTATAGAAGTTAGATTTTAGATTAAAGAATTCTGCTGTTGTAGCTATTCTAAAATCCTAAATCTTAAATCTTGATTCTGCTTCGCAACGATAGTTAAGAAGCACCAGGCTCAATTTATCTCCCTAGAAAGGAGGTAATCCATCCGCACCTTCCGGTACGGATACCTTGTTACGACTTAGTCCCAATCATCTCCCCTACCTTAGGCCAGCACGAGGCTGGACGTCAGGTATTGGCGACTTTCATGACTTGACGGGCGGTGTGTACAAGACCCGGGAACGTATTCACGGTAGTGTGCTGACCTACCGTTACTAGCGATTCCAGCTTCATGCAGGCGGGTTTCAGCCTGCAATCCGAACTGAGACCGGCTTTGATGGGATTTGCTCCGTCTCGCGACTTGGCTGCCCTCTGTACCGGCCATTGTAGCGTGTTTGTAGCCCCAGATATAAGGGAGATACGGACCTGACATCATCCCCTCCTTCCTCCCTGTTACCAGGGCAGTCTAGCTAGAGAAATTCAACTAACTATAAGGGTTGCGCTCGTTGATGGACTTAACCAAACATCTCACGACACGAGCTGACGACGGCCATGCATCACCTGTCACTAGATTCCCGAAGGCACTCTCTCCTTTCGGAGAAATTCCTAGGATGTCAAACCTGGGTAAGGTTCTTCGCTTATCATCGAATTAAACAACACGCTCCACCGCTTGTGCGGGTCCCCGTCAATTCCTTTATGTTTTAGCCTTGCGGCCGTACTCCACAGGCGGGATGCTTAACGCGTTAGCTTCGCTACTACGCGGGTCGATACGCATAACAGCTAGCATCCATCGTTTACGGCGTGGACTACCGGGGTATCTAATCCCGTTCGCTCCCCACGCTTTCGTGCCTTAGTGTCAGAAACGAGCCAGTCACCTGCCTACGCCATCGGTGTTCCTCCTAATATCTACGGATTTCACTCCTACACTAGGAATTCCAGTGACCTCTCTCGTTCTCTAGCTGAGCAGTTCAAAGCATGTTTATCCCGTTGAGCGGGACGCTTTCACACCTTGCTTACTCTGCCACCTACGCAACTCTTTACGCCCAGTAATTCCGGATAACGCTTGGGTCCTACGTATGACCGCGGCTGCTGGCACGTAGTTAGCAGACCCTTATTCGTCTGTTACCGTCATAATCTTCACAGACAAAAGCAGTTTACAACCCGAAGGCCTTCGTCCTGCACGCGGCGTTGCTCCATCAGGCTTTCGCCCATTGTGGAAAATTCCCTACTGCTGCCTCCCGTAGGAGTCTGGGCCGTGTCTCAGTCCCAGTCTGGCTGATCATCCTCTCAGACCAGCTACCGATCGTCGGCTTGGTGAGCTATTACCTCACCAACAACCTAATCGGACGCAGGCCGTTCCCAAAGCGCACTAGGTGCTTTGCTCCGAAGAGAACATGCGGTATTAGTCCCGGTTTCCCGGAATTATCCCTCACTTTGGGGTACGTTCCTACGTGTTACTCAGCCGTCCGCCGCTCGCCATCACACTCCTCGCTACGCTCGGAGTAGATTATAGAAGTTAGATTTTAGATTATAGAAATTTGCATTTGTAGCTTATTCTAAAATCTTTAATCTGTAATCTATATTCTACTGCGATTCGAACGCAGTGAGGAGCGCATGTTGCCGCTCGACTTGCATGTATTAGGCACGCCGCCAGCGTTCATCCTGAGCCAGGATCAAACTCTCCAAAAAAGAATCTGTCAAAGCATCAGTAGAACATGATTATCGCTAATCAAATTACTGACATTAATCTAAAAACAGTTCATATGAACTGACGTTGATTTGCACTATTCAGTTTTTAAGGTTCGCTTGTGTAGAGCAATATACAAATAACCCCCCGAACAAGCTCAGGCTATATTACGCTGGTAGCAGCGATAATGCAAGTATATGGTGGCCATAAAGATTGTGCTTATTACATCACTCTAGCTTGTATGACTAGCTAGCGGCATCTGGTAGCACTTCACTATTGTCTTCTTCGTTCGCCTCTGGTGTTTTAGGCACTAATGCTAAGGACACTACGCTATCTTTTTCGTTCAATCGCATAATTCGCACACCCTGGGTGGCCCGTCCAAGTGAAGGAATATTTTTGAGGCCCAAACGAATTGTCTGGCCCTGACTCGATATTATGATAATTTCATGTTGTTCATCGGTCAGGGTCTTGACCCCTATGAGATCACCCGTCTTAGTATTAACTACCGCCGAACGAATACCAACGCCACCACGTGCATGCGACGTAAACTGATCAATTTTTGTCCTTTTTCCGTAGCCATACTTACTAATTACGAAAATACTCGAATCTTTTTTGACAGTGTCCATACCGATAACTTCATCTCCAGCACGTAGACGAATTCCACGCACACCGCGCGATACACGGCCCATTGGACGAGCGTCTTTTTCCTGAAACCTAATCGCCTGGCCTAGTGAAGTCGAGATAACAATTTCGTCCGTTCCACTTGTCATACTTATCCATCGTAATTCATCCTTATCATCCAGGTTGATGGCAATTAGCCCGGAGTTACGAACGTTTTTGTATTGCTCGAACGGTGTCTTTTTGACTACGCCGCGTACAGTGCACATAAACAAATAGCCCTCTTTATCTCCTTTACTGATGTTTATGATTGAGCTAACTCTCTCTTCGGGCTGCAGCTGTAGTAAGTTTACCAATGCTACCCCCTTGGCATTCAGGCCCACAGCTGGAACTTCGTAAGTTTTGAGACGGAATACACGACCCTTGTTAGTAAAGAACAGCAGGAAGTCATGAGTACTAGCATTAACAACGTGCTCAATTACGTCTTCTTCCCTGGTAACCATACCTCGCTTACCCTTACCACCTCTGTTTTGCTTACGATATTCGGCCATTTGTGAGCGTTTTATGTAATTTGCCGATGTAAGCGTAACAACGACTTGCTCATCGGGAATCATGTCTTCATCGCTCATTTTACCGAGTTCTTGCGGAATAACCTTAGTCCGTCTGTCATCCCCAAACTGTTTCTTCATTTCTAACAATTCGGTTTTGATGATTTTAAGAATCCGAGGCTCATTGGCCAAAATACTTTCTAGTTCAGTAATAAGCTTGAGCAATTCCACTAGTTCGTCTTCAATTTTTTTGCGCTCCAGACCAGCCAAGGTGCGGAGTTGCATGGCCAGAATTGCCTTGGCTTGAATTTCGCTCAGTTTGAATTTTTTAATTAAATTCACTTGAGCCTCGTCAGTTGTTTGGCTGGCTCGGATGGTGGCAATAACTTCGTCAATGTGGTCTAAGGCCGTCTTGAGACCTTCTAGGATATGGGCTCGCTCTTTGGCTTTACGAAGTTCATACTCCGTTCGGCGACGAACAACAACCTGGCGATGCTTAATGTATTCCTGCAAAATGTCTTGTAGACCCAGCACCCGAGGCTGAATACCATCAATCAGAGCTAGCATGTTGTAATGAACGGTTAGCTGCAAGGGTGTCAGCTTGTACAACTGATTGAGTAGTTTCTTGGGGTAGGCATCTTTTTTGAGGTCAATCACCAAACGAACGTTGCCGCGAGCACTCTCGTCACGAAGATCACTAATGCCACCAATCTTCTTATCTTTGTATAGATCGGCAATTTTCTCTAGCAGTCCTGCCTTGTTAACACCATATGGGATTTCGTTGATAATGATCTGCTGTTTACCTTTGCTGGTTTCTTCGACCGAAGCAACTCCCCGAACGACTACCCCACCTCTACCGGTGGCAAAAGCGGTGCGGATAGATTCGCGTCCGTAAATAACGCCACCTGTTGGGAAGTCCGGACCTTTAACATGCTCGAGCAGATCATCAAGCGTAGCCTCTGGCTTATCTATTAGAACAACGATGGCGTTAATAATCTCTGTTAGATTATGCGGTGGGATGTTGGTAGCCATACCAACAGCGATACCAATCTGACCGTTAAGCAAGAGGTTCGGCAGTTTGGCTGGTAAGACTTCTGGCTCTTGCTCTGAACCATCGTAATTATCACGGAAAGGCACAGTTTCCTTGTCGATGTCCTCAAGCAAGGCTTGGCCAGCTTTGGCCATTCGCGCCTCGGTGTAACGCTGAGCGGCTGGCGGATCGCCGTCCATTGAGCCAAAGTTACCCTGCCCGTCTACTAACAGATAGCGGGTCGACCAATCTTGAGCCAAGCGCACCATAGCATCGTAGATGGCTACATCGCCATGAGGATGATATTTACCCATCACATCACCCGTTATACGAGCACTTTTGACAAATTTGGAGCCTGGTTTCCAGCCGTTTTTATCCATAGAGAATAGAATTCGCCGATGTACTGGTTTAAGACCATCACGGACGTCAGGCAAGGCTCTAGCAACAATAACCGACATGGAGTAGCGAAGGTAGCTATCCTCCATAACGTCTTCGACAGTACGCAGCTCTACGGTTCTAGAGTGATCACTGCTCACCAGCTCGGCGTTATCAAATACGTTATCGGCGTTCTTGATAATTTCACCGGTATCTTTATTGTCATCCATTAATTAGCTCCCTCAGAACTAATGCTCAATTGGCAATGGTCAATGGTCAATGCATTAAAAACACTTGCTTCATTCATCGACAATTGATACTTGAGCATTGAGCATTTCACCTTATACGTCCAAATCCTTTACAAACTTTGCATGTGTCTGAATAAAGTTTTTGCGCAGTTCGACTTCCGTTCCCATCAATTTGTTAAAGATAGCGTCGGCCTTCTCGGCATCTTCTAGCCGCACCTGTATCAGCACTCGGTTGGCTGGATTCATAGTTGTTTCCCATAGTTGGTCAGCATCCATTTCACCTAAGCCCTTGTAACGCTGGATATCGCTCAATCCAGCCTGCTTTTTACGATCGTCGGCGGTATTAACTTGAGTACCCCTGTCTTTGCGCTCGGTTGTTAACTTTTCGATAATACTATCTCGTTCCCCGTCGCTATAGGCATACTGACGCTTGTTAGTTCCTGATTTCAGCAAATACAGAGGTGGTTTGGCAAGATACAGATAGCCACCATCGATAATTGGGCGCATGTGCCGGAAAAAGAAGGTCAATAGCAATGTACTGATGTGTGAGCCGTCCACATCGGCATCTGTCATGATAATGATCCGGTGGTAACGTAAACCAGTCATATCAAACTGTTCTTCAATCCCCACACCTAGAGCCTTTATCAGCGTCACGATCTCGTTATTTGCCAACATTTTGTCTAGTCGGGCTCGTTCAACATTCAGGACCTTACCACGCAGTGGTAGTATGGCCTGGGTTTTGCTGTCGCGGCCGCTCTTGGCGGAGCCGCCGGCTGAGTCGCCCTCGACAATGTATAGCTCAGAGTTGCTGGGGTCGCGTGATGAACAATCGGCTAACTTACCGGGCAACCCCGAACCTTCCAGCACACCTTTACGGATGATATTCTCGCGAGCAGCGCGGGCTGCTTTACGAGCCCTAGCGGCCAAGAGCGCCTTGCCCACAATTTTACGCGCTACAGCTGGATGTTCTTCCATGTAGTACGATAGATATTCGTTCAGAACCTGTGCCACGTAGCCCTGGACCTCAGGATTACCGAGCTTGTTCTTGGTCTGACCCTCAAACTGCGGATCGGGAAGCTTAACTAAAATTACGGCCGTTAGGCCCTCTCGCGTATCCTCACCGGACAGGTTCTCTTCCTTCTCTTTGAGCAGGCCGGTCTTGCGAGCGTACTCGTTGACAACCCGCGTGAGAGCGGTTTTAAAGCCCGTTAAATGTGTACCACCATCAGCGTTAAAGACGTTGTTAGCAAACGGCTTGACTGTCTCGGTAAAAGTATCAGCATACTGCAGAGCAATTTCTACAACACCATCGCCAACTTGCTTCTCTACGTAGAAGACATCCTCATCAACTACGTCTTTACCATGGTTCAAGTGTTTTACGTATGACTGGATGCCGCCCTCAAAATAGAAACTGTAACTTTTGCCGGTGCGATCGTCCGTTACAAACGTCCTGAGACCCTTGGTCAGATAGGCTTGATGTCGCAGGTAATCAACTACCCAGTCATAGTCGATATCAACTGTTTCGGCAAAGATAGTTTCATCTGGATAAAACGTAATAATGGTACCGCTGTCATCAACTTTTTCACCTTTTTTGACGTCAGATTTGGGAACACCGCGTTCATATTCTTGAGTATAAGCGAACCCATCACGGTGAACCTCGGCTACAAACTGTGACGACAAGGCATTTACCACACTCACACCAACACCGTGTAGACCACTGGAAACCTTGTAACCACCACCACCGAACTTGCCACCAGCATGCAAAACGGTCAGCACTAATTCAAGGGCACTTTTACCCGTTTTGGCATGATTATCAACAGGGATACCGCGTCCATTATCACGTACTAGTACGCCACCATCGTCCTTAAGCACAACGTGCAACTCAGTCGCGTAACCAACAATTGCCTCATCGACTGAGTTATCGGCAATTTCTTTGACAAGGTGATGGAGCCCTTCGCGGCCGGTACCACCAATATACATGCCGGGACGTTTACGGACTGGCTCCAGACCTTCTAGAACCTGGATTTGAGCGGAATCGTATTGTTTTTGTTTACTCACTACCAATAAACCCTCACGTACGTGTTAACTGTCTAACTTCCCTAATATTATAGATGATGCGTCGTATTTGGACAACTCTTTACATAGCTTGTTTGAACACATAGTTTTATGGTTCAATAAACACTAGCAATTTAAATAGCTAACGAAAAATGTTTAACAAACTCCTCAGTAATTTACCTTTTAACCCTAGCCTGATTGGTCAAGTCTCTTTTTACAGTAAGCGGCTCCATCAAGAAACTTCGGTACGTCGCCTCGGTTTCATCTTGGTGATACTAACAATGGCTCTCCAGCTCTTCGCTGTTTTGGCACCAGCACAACCCAGCCTGGCACGCGATGGCAACGATGTCGTTCCAGGTGGATTTCAATCTAAGGACCAAGCTGTCCAACTTTGCCGCAGTAATGCCAGCGATTTTGGTACTATCCTGAAGCACTTTGGTATTACGTGCGATAATCTCGCTGGCGGTCAAGTACAAACGATACGATCAACCGATGCCAATGACCAGCTATTTTCGATGGGACACCAGGCACAAGGGCCTAAAAACCTTAAAACCGGCAGACTAACTGATGAAGTGCCTGTTGTTATTAAGGATCTGCCTATCGAGCATTCGACATACTACATGCGCCGTTTGTCCAGCTGGGATTCGGGCGCATATTCTACCTATAAAGCTCTATCTGTGGGTAATATTTTTGGCGTTCATTATTACATTTTGTTTAGTTGTGGCAACCCTGTGCAGACCGGCAAACCCACATCTCCTCCACCACCCGCTACTCCAGTACCTCCAAAACCGGCACTTCCCAAGCCAACGCCAATCCCTACCCCAGCAAAACCGACACCTCCCGAAACCCCTGATGTTTGTCCACTCATCCCCGGTAAACAAACAAAGAAAAGCGAGTGTTTGCCTTGCGATAAAGCCCAAAACGACACCGATGTTGGCAGTTGTCTAGTACTGGGGAAAAAAGCCAAGAATACTACCCAGGGTATAGCCAATGCCAACGATACTACTGCTAATCCGGGCGATACTATAATCTACACCTTATCCGTCAAAAATACCGGGTCAGTTGATGCTAAGTTCATCGTGCAAGAAAATATGAGCGACGTGGCAGAATATGCCGATATTACGAGCACACACGGCGCCACAAAAAGCGTAGATAACGTATTGACCTGGTCAGCCCAAACTGTTGCTGCCGGCAATACTATCACCAAACAAATCACTGTTAAGGTTAAGGATCCGGTACCTCAGACACCAGCACCATGCGCGAATGCTACCGTAACTCCCTGCCCTCATACGCAGTCTTTTGACCTCATAATGACAAATGTTTATAGCAATACCGTTAGTATTAGAGTAAAGCCTCCACTAGCTAAGACGGTAGAAACGGTGACAAATACCACCTTGCCCAATACCGGACCGGGGACAAGTTTGGCTATAGGCTTTGCAGGGGTGGTAACCGTTGGCTACTTTTTTGCTCGCAGTCGCTTACTAGCCAAAGAGTTAGATATTGTCCGGTCTGAGTACACTACAAGTGGGGGTTTATAGGATGAGTGAGCATACACCTAGCCCCGAACACCATGAGCGTATAGAGCCAGTTCACACGCCAGAACTCGAGCCTCTAGAGTCTCCTGAACATAATGCAAAGTCCAGCGAACGTGGTCAGAACGAACAGATCAAGGCTATCCAGGAACGAGTTGAGCAACAGGCGGTAAGCGGCAAAGAAGTTACTGTGGGAGAAAACGAACAAAAAACTAACAAACAACATTTCTTAGTTAATAAGGAGTTGAGGGTTGAAGCCTTTCACCGAAGCCTCAATCGTATCCGTAAGCACCTCTCACCTGCAAACAAAGGCCTCAGTAAGGCCATACATCTGCCTGTGGTTGACGCACTAAGCAAACTTGGGGAAAAGACCGTGGCAAGGCCTATAGGCCTTCTAGCGGGCAGTATTGTCGCCCTAATAGGTAGCAGCTACGTATTCTACAGCGCCAAACACTATGGCTACACATACAACTATTTGGTTGTCTTCATTCTCTTCGCCGGTGGTTACCTGCTGGGGCTTATCATTGAACTACTTGTCTACACCTTCCGCCGCCGTGGTGCGAAATAGAAGTCATTTCGCTACGCCCGGAAGGATATCGTGCTCTTCGCCTACGGCGGATCGCACTCCTCCCTGCGAGGCTCGGCAAAATTATGTAATCACAATATTGCCTGAGCTTCTAGTACGCCGAACCAATAAGAAATTAATGTTCTTTGGGTTGTTGAAGATTACCCTGTTGGTCGATATTTATAATGTGTTCTTGCCCAGGAGTTGGCGGTGCGGTTTTGCCCAGGTTAATTTCGCCCGAATGTTGGGTGTTGGGCTCATTTGGTTTATTTTGCGGTGGTTTATCTTGTAGAGTTTGTCGCAACTCCTTAGCCACTTGGGCAACTTCCTGGTTATCGAGACTATTGCTAGAGATATTTGCTGCTGTGGGTGGCTGTGGCGGTGTAACTGGTATATCTGTGATGGATGTTAGTAGCGGCTGTTGTGGCGATTGGGGAGAATTAGCAAGACCATATGAAGGCATAGTGGCAAACTTTGGCATAGCAGTTCCCGTAGACGGTGTGCTTACAGATGGTGACGAAGGATTTGCAGCTGGCCGTTGGCGTTTGGCTAACCACTCGTCTAGGAATGACGAACCAGTATTAGGTGCAGCCCCAGCAGTAGGCTGTGGTGCACCACCAGCCAATGGTCTAGCTACAGTCGGCCCCAATGGCAACGGACTACCAAATGCCGAATTTCCTGCCATGCCCGTTTGATACGGTGACATAGGCGGTTTCGGTGGTTCTTTGGTGGTTAGGCGGGCAAAGATCTCGGTCTCGACAATTGATTTTGGGCGGCCAAATTTAGCAGCCGAAAGCTGCTTGAGCGCTTGCCCTAGTTGAGCACTGGGCGTACCAAGCGGTGGCATGGTAGCCATACTAAAAGGTTGGGTTGGCACGCCACCAATCAACATCTGCATAATTGTGTTGTAATTGGGCAATCGCAGCACATCCTCCCTCTCAAAGATTGGCTGAAACTTCTTACTGAGGGCATCGGCATCGGCATCGGCACCAACGCGGAATGATACCAGTGAGCCAACGTTACCAAATACGGCGTCTCGAATTTTATCACTTAGCTGCGTTGTAAACTGGTTGGCTACGATAAGATTCAGCCGATACTTCCGAGCTTCTGACAGAATGGTAGCAAATGAGTCGGTAGCAAAGTTTTGAAACTCATCAACGTACAAACAAAAATCCTCACGCTGGTCTTCTTGCACATCAGCCCGACTCATAGCGGCAGCCTGGAATTTCATTACGAATATCATACCCAGGAGTTTAGAGTTTAGCTCTCCTGCCCGACCTTTACTAAGATTAACAAGTAGGATCTTTTTATTATCCATAATTTTGCGTAGGTTTAAGGAACTCTTCTGTTGGCCAATAATATTGCGCATCATTTCATTAGACAAAAATGCCCCAAACTTACTAACAACCCAGCTAGTAACCTCGCCAGCCTCGTTTGATCTTTGCGAGTTCGGCCACTCCTTGGTCCAGAAGTCCAAGACATTTTGATCAGTAACATACTGGAGTTTTTCTTTCATAAAATTAGGGTCAATTAGCAATTTTGGGATATCAACAAAGGTTCCGCCCTTAGGGTCCGACATAAGTAATAATGCGCAGTTGGTAAAAATACGTTCAAATCTCGGCCCAATGATACCCTGGTGTTCAGGGTCATAGAGCTTATAGAGCATGTTGATTGATTCTTGAATAAGAAAATCTTTTTGTTCTGGCAAGTCAAACTCAAACAGATTAAGTCCCATAGGATAATCCATGTCAGCCGGTGAAAAATATATAACGTCCTCGGTTCGTTCTTTGGGTACCATTGCGAGAAGCCTATCGACAGTTTCGCCATGCGGATCCACAAAGGCAAAGCCGCGTCCAGCCAGCATATCCTGCAGGGCCAAATTCTCTAAAAATATAGACTTTCCAACACCAGTTTGCCCAACTACGTACAGATGGCGGCGGCGGTCTTCTAGGCTTAAACGAATAGCCTTTTTGGCACCGCGAAAGATGTTGTAGCCCAGTAGCAAACCTTCTTCCGGCACATTTCGTGGCCCATCCACCTGCTTGGATGCCTGGCGCTCCAACTGTGAAGTCGGAATGTTCTTTTGATCTGGAAAGTGGAACATCGTAGCCAGCTCAACTGAGTTTAAGATATTTTGGTTATTCTCCTGTGGGAAGAAGCGTAGGATGTAAGCCGTTACAAAGGCTTCAATATCTTTGGCTGGAGTAAACTTAAAGCCATTTTTGCCTTGGGCATCAAAAAGCGCAAAGGCTGCCACGATATTACGAACGATGGCTTGGGCCTGTTGAGAAATGTTAGATGATGCTACCACCCTAATAAGAACTTCATAAGCCGGGTAGCGCGTTTTGTCATCGATTGCATCCAAAACAGATTGATCAAGCGGAGAAAGTTCCTTTTTGGATGCGTCTTTGTCTCCGCCCTTCTCTTCGGGTGGTTTGACCAGGGCCGTCAGGGCTTGGCGCGTCCACCACAATGCCTTGTCAGGGCCAGCTTTGCTTTCGGTACCTTTACGCTTCTTGGCGGCAACGGCTTGAGCCCCTTTTCGCCAAGCTGGATCGGCTGGTCGCATTAAAATCTGGATGCCAGCTCCGTCCTCTTTATCAAGCGTTGATAATGCATTTAAGAGCGACTGCATAGCATCGCGTTTTAGCTCTTGGTAGGTCGCAATGGGATAGGCATAATTTTCTTTCAGTGTTAATTCGCCGCCCATTGTCCCACTTATACGCCCAACAGGACTAAAGATGTTATGTTCGGTGACTTCTTCGAGCTGTGCGCTCGGATAGGCACTACTGACTGCTTGCTTGACGACATCAACCAGTACTACTGGCACAGCCGCATAAAATTTTACAAAACCGCGAGCCCCGATAATCTCAAAGGCAAAGTGCCTCTGACCATAAAACTTGCTTTTGAATCCTTTCTTTAGGGTAGTAGCGATAATGCTATAGAGTACTTGAGCTTTAGAGACGTTTTCATCTATAACATCACGAACGTCACGACCTGTTTGTTCGGTATCATCGCTAACTGGCGGCAAATGAATAAGCAGCGGTACCATCTTGAGTCCACGCTCGAAATTTTTCTGCTCGCGCAAGAGTTTTCGGGAATGAAGGTACAAAACAGCTCCGACACCACACGTCAAACCAAGCAAAATGATAATTATTACCAAAAATAGATTCATCGCTAATCTTCGTTAACTTTAATTTCCTTGTTATAGCGCTTTTTAATGTAATCAGCTTTAAACTTGTTGATTTCTTGGTTTTGCAAGTGAGGATTATCTTTGGTACGGTCTACGATGGCTTTGGCCTTATGTACCCATTCTTGCTCAATCAGTTCATTGTCCTCGGCCATATCTGGAGCATCTGTTGGAATCGTCTGGGATACTACAGTCGGTGGTGACTGCGCTGGGGGAGCAAGTGGTAATCGACTGGTGGGCAGCTGTGATACGCTACCAGGTTGCTGCCCAGGATGTAGCTGCGGCAACTCTGCTGCCTTGCTGGCTTGTTCGGCCTTTGCTGGCTGGTGTTTGGCGGTTTCAGGCACAGTAAAATCTATCGCCTTAGTAGCCGGGTGCGGTAGCTCAGAACCTGGTTGATAGTGATTATCATTTGGTTGCATTGTACTGTCCATTATATCAGATGAGCCGATAGCTCTAATAGGCTAGAGATCGGTGTTTTTGAAGTTGGCTTTAGTGGCATAAAATAAGCCAAGCAAACCGACCGTACCAATAAGTAGACTGTCTTTAATGGTAAGCTGATCAATCGAATCCAGCAGTAGCGCAACGGTGGGCAAAGCCGCTGCCACCGCTGCAATGATGTATCGCCTTTTAGTATAGTAAATAGCAGGCTCCGACCATCTAAAGACCTGTAAGCTGAATAAAATGGTGAAGAAGAAGGCTGCAAAAAGCCACATAAATGGCAAAACAAGCAAGCTTATGGGCAGCTTTCGTGGATTTGTGGAGAATAGGAAAATCAGTAGACTACCATAGAGGATCAGTAGCCAGCCAGCTTTTTTAAGATAGTTCCTTTTACGAGTCATATAACGCTTATTCTACACGTTTGAACACAAAAAAAGCACTAAGATTATAGCTTGTGCTTTCTAGTTAGTACATAGAAGCCGGACGGTAAATCCGCTCATAATAATAGACTATTGTAGCGCTTACCGTCCCTGCTTATGACTGACCGCTCTTTCCGCCGGTTGGCGAAGAAGAGCGATGGCGGCTAAAAAGCCGAAGAGATTTGTAAGTTTTTGTTTGTGACCTACATGTTTTACACTACTACACTATCATGCTTATGTCAATCATATAGTATTGTTTCAATTACAACTTATGTCTATTAGAGTCTTGATTTCTAAGAAATCCATGATAACTTATACGTAATTATTTATACAACACTATTTTTGACATTGTTACTTTTGTGATCTTCGAATGGCTTATACTGAGTGGTGGTTTTGCTGTGCTTTATACACCAATAATTCAACCTATTTTTAGCACAGATCTGCTCTTTTATGGACACAATTTTTATGATTATATCTATTTCATCACCAAATTAACCATTATTTTAGACTACTTGGATAGATTGGACTTACGCAAAATCCCTCGTTTCCAGGGTACATCTGGGTTAGTGCCAATGGTTTTATCTGACAGAGATGTATCCGTAGATACATCGAGGGAAGAAAAACAGTTGGCAGTTGACCAGATTTGGTCTGGGGATGGGGGATCTTTGCGTAAGTCGAGTATAGTAGTGCCATTTGCTACTTTATCTTTCATATGTGTCATATGGTTTTTGGTGTGTTGACGATGTGTTGTGGCTTCTGTAGCCAAACTAGTACTCGCATGGCATCATTGCAGGCCGGGAGACGAGAAATAGCTGGTCTGGTTCTACTTTGGACATGCTGTGTGCTTTGCCCGCTAGCAGACTACTCATTGATATAGCCGATTTCTTCCTAAATACTACGTATAGTAGCCTTGACCTAGCGCCATGCTAAGCAAATTTGCAAAAAGTTATACACAGGATTATTAAAATTGTAACCACAAACGTATTGACAGTAAAAAAGAGAGTTTATAAGATAGGCGTAGCACTTGAACAAAAAAAGTGCTCAAAAACAAAAATGTATCTGTAACAACGGCTTCTCGCAAGCCGTTGTTCCATGAAACACCAAACCCAAAATTAACAACCAAAAGACACATCAAAACTTCACTGCAAAATAGTCCCGATAAATCGGGACTATTTTTATGGGCTGGATTTATATCTAAAACGTTCGTGCTTAACGTACAATAGACGCCATGAGTGCTAAGGTGCAGAGCATTGTGGATGTTGGGCCACAGGGCATGATGATTGATATTGAATGCCACATAAGTAATGGCTTGCCGGCAATAATTATCGTCGGTTTTGCCAATAAGGCCGTAGACGAAGCCAAAGAGCGCATCCGTAGCGCCTTTAGTAATGCCCGGTTGGAGCTGCCCAAAAAGCGCATTACTGTTAATCTCGCTCCTGCTGATATCCCTAAAGACAGTACAAGCTTTGATTTGGCCATCGCTGTTGCTATTTTGGCTGCCAGTAAACAACTAAAAGAACCAGCTACCTCTAGCCTGTTCATCGGTGAATTGGCACTCGACGGTAGTTTGCGGGCAGTGCGCGGAATGATTGGTAAGCTGTTGGCCGGTCGTAAACACGGTATGGATGGCTTTTTTATTCCGGCAGCCAACCTCTCCCAATCTATGACGATCCCGCATATTACACTCTTTCCAGTCCAAAACTTGCGTGATGTTTATCTGCATCTGACGCGAACGGTACCGATTAAGGCCATAGCAACTGGTAATGGCCTTATAAAACACCATAAGCGCACTGTTTCGCAGCATGATTTTCGCCATATCATTGGCCAAGTCCGTGCCAAACGAGCACTTGAGATAGCCGCTGCTGGTTCTCATAATGTGCTGCTTAACGGTCCACCTGGTACCGGCAAAAGTATGTTGGCTAAAGCTTTTCAGTCTATTTTGCCACCCCTTACCCAAGAAGAAGTGCTTGAGGTTACGCATCTTCACAGCTTAGCTACCAAACAGTATGACAGTATTATCGAGCAGAGGCCGTTTCGGGCACCGCATCACAGTGCCAGTGATATATCTATTATTGGTGGTGGTCAATATCCTCGTCCAGGTGAAATTAGCCTTAGTCACCGTGGTGTCTTGTTCTTAGATGAATTGCCAGAATTTAACCGTTCAGCCATCGAGGCATTGCGCCAACCCTTAGAAGACAGGGTTATTACTGTTGCCCGTGCCAAAGAAAGCGTTGAGTACCCAGCACATTTCATCTTGGTAGCCACAGCCAATCCCTGTCCATGCGGTTATTATGGCAGCAACAAGGCTTGCCATTGTTTGCCGTACCAGATTATTAAGTACCAGCGTAAGCTGTCGGGACCTATTACCGATCGTATCGACATGCACATTGATGTGGATGAAATAATACACAAAAAATTGCTGAGTAATGAGGCTCAGGAAGATAGTGCCAGCATCAGCAAACGGGTGGACAAAGCCCGCAAGCAACAGGCATCGCGCTATGGCAATACCTATAAAACTAACGGTGATATGACCAACCAGGATATTAAAAAGCTTGGTAATCTTTCTATCGCTGCCCAGCAATTACTTAATCAAGCCGCAGAAAAATTACAGATTTCGGCCCGTAGCTATATGCGGTCCATCAAGGTGGCTCGTACTATCGCCGATCTGGAAGGTAGCCAAGATATCTCTCCCGCTTATATGAGTGAAGCCCTACAGTACCGGCGGCGACAACTAAACTTTAACAGTTTTTCTTGACCCCTGTTTGTGCTTCTGTTAGAATGATACAAACCTTTAAGTAAGTAAGGAGAACCATAGTATCGTCAAGACGACTCGTCTGAATCATCAGATTCGGGCACTCCAGTTACGTGTTATTAGTGAGGATGGCAAGCAACTGGGCATACTTTCAAAAGCTGAGGCTCTGCGTTTGGCTGAGGAAGAAGGGCTAGACCTTGTCGAGATTTCACCAGAGGCTGATCCCCCGGTTGCCAAGGTGGTAGACTGGGGTAAGTTCAACTACCAACGCACTAAACAGCAGCAAAAGAATAAGCGTAACGCTAAGAACCTGGATGTCAAACAGATGCGTTTTGGTCTCAAGATCAGTGAGCACGATCTAAGTGTTAAAGTCCGCAAGATCACTGATTTTCTCGAAGCCGGCCACAAGGTTAAAATTACTATGTTTTATCGGGGCCGTGAGATGGCCCACAGAGAGCTGGGTTTTCAGCTTGCAGAAAAGGTAATTGCCAGGTTTGAAGATACAATTGCAGTAGATCAGCCTCCACAGCTGGCTGGCAAACAGCTTAATTTTGTAATAAGGAGCACTGGGCCTGCTCGTAAGTAATTTTTAGGAGATAAAGCATGATAATTGATGAGCGAAACCAACAAAATCGAGTAAAGCGTAGTAAGCACTACGTTGAGCGAGATTTTGTTTGGTTGCAGTCAGCAAGGGCATTTTTTAGCCCTAAAAATTACTTACTAGGAGGTCTCAAATAGCCATGCCAAAGTTAAAGACACATAGTGGTACCAAAGATCGCGTAAGAATCACCAAAAACGGCAAAGTTTTGCGCCGACATTCTATGCGTAGTCACTTTTTGCAAAAGAAAAGTGCTGCCCGCAAGCGCCAGTTTGACGGTCTAGAGACTATTGGTGGCAAGACTGCCAAGAATATTAAGTTACGATTGGGAGCCAAATAATGCGCGTTAAAAGAGGTGTGACCGCTCATCAACGCCATAAGAAGATTCGTAAGGCCACTAAGGGCATGCAGCGTTCGCATCGCTCTAGTGTTAGACGTGGCAAGCAAGCGATAACCAAAGCTTTACAATATGCCTACCGTGATCGCCGCAATCGCAAGCGCACCTTCCGGCAGCTCTGGAATGCTCGTATCAATGCTGCGGCCCGTTTGCATGGCACAACCTATAGTCACCTGATTGCCGATCTTAAAAAGGCCAACATCATACTTGACCGCAAAATCCTGGCCGAACTGGCTGTCAACGAGCCCGCTGCCTTTAAAGTAGTAGTAGAAGCAAACAAAAAGGGCTAAGTCGCCTGCCCAGACTAAACTCGAGAATAAAACTTATGGTATAATATATGTGCCAGATTATCGGCTGATCGCTCCGATTTATCGGGGAGGAAAGTCCGGGCAGCAAAGGGAGAAGACAGTTGCTAACGGCAACCAGGGGTAACCCTAGGGAAAGTGCCACAGAAACAATACAGCCCTAAGCTTGTCGAGGGGCAAAGGTGAAAAGAGTGGGGTAAGAGCCCACAGTTCCCAGCGGTGACGCTGGGAAGAGGTAAACCCTGTCTGCTGCAAGGAGATGTGCTCAACATAGGTGTCCCGCCAGAGCTCGTCATAAGAACCGCTCGATCCACTGAGCAATTAGTGGGCTAGATAGATGATCAGCAGCCCGCCTTAGGGCGGACAACAGAACCCGGCTTACGGATAATCTGGCTCTATTTATTCTTGTTATACAACACTAGTGTCTAAGATTTCGTTTACCATGCCGTCGGCTAGCTTATTTAGCTCGCGCGGGATATGAGTAAAGCTTACCTTTTCAAAATGATGTAGTAGGGCCTTGATGGCGTGGTGTACTGGTGCTAAATCGGGATTTTTAACCTTATATATGCCGTTCATCTGATTGATTACCAATAAACTGTCCATGTACACATGCACGAATCGTGAGCCACGACTCACGGCTTGCTCTAGACCAAGTTTGAGCGCATTATATTCGGCTTGATTATTGGTTGTAATGCCCAGGTATTGCCCACCCTGAAAGACCACAATATCTTCCATAGTCATCATCACATAACCACTGGCCGATGGTCCCGGGTTACCACGTGAACCGCCATCTGTATATAATTTTACCTCAGTTAAATCTGTTGTATTTTTATCTTCAATACTGTCCAGTAGTTGTGGCTTTTGCTGTGTAAAATCGAATGTAATAATCTTGACTGTAGTATGTTGATTTATATCCCTGCCATAGTAATTTCTAAAGGTTTTAAGCATGTCTGCCTTACTAACAAAGTCCTCGCCTGCCCCCAAATCACCATGCTCAATATCACCAAGTCGCTTTTGCAAAACTTGGCTGACGCGTCCTGAGCCAATTATCGTCCAGGTATCTGGCGCATCGGGATCAACTTTGTCAATGATGCCAATCTCGTCATCAACACTTACGTTCTTCTCGTCATTAATCCGCCAAGTAGAGTTTTTCTGGCCACTAGCGATGAGCCGGGCGATTTTATGACTAACCTTCAAGAGTTTCATACTGAAACTCCAATTATCAATTTACAATTATCAATTGGCAATGAATCAATGATTGAGCATTGAGCATTGAGCATTGAGCATTGAAGCGAATTCATCATAAATTACCTTTAATTTTATCAATTAAATTGGCTAATTTTCTATCTTTCTCAGTAATCTGATTATTCGCTTCATGAGTGCTGAGCCAAATTTCTACTGTATTCCACTCATTGGTCCAACGAGGGTGATGTTGCTGCTTTTCGGCTAGTCTAGCCACCTGCCCCATAAAAGCAAAGGCGTGCTTGAAATCCACAAACGTAAATTTTTGATACAAACCTTGATTGGTCTCTTGCCACATAAATATATCTTATCATGGTCGGGGTGATCCATCCTTCGCATAAAGCTTCGGAGGACAGTAAGGTCAGCACTCCGTCCGCCAGCTGGCGGAGCGGGGCTAACCTGCGATGTCGCACGCCCAAATCTTGTCACCAATTATAAAAATTGTTGAGCCAAATGGCTCTACAATTTTTATGGTCGGGGTGACAGGACTTGAACCTGCGACCTCACGGCCCCCAGCCGTACGCGCTACCAGCTGCGCCACACCCCGATAAAGTAACTTTGCTATTTTACCTCAGTTACTATAGAAAAACACCCCTGTGTTGGGGTGTTTTAGCTGAAAGCCAACATGACAACCTGGAATTTAAAACCCAGGTGGGTGCTCTCACGTAGCGGCCACGGCCCCTACAAATCTTGAGCTCCCGAATGATAACTATTCAGATTATCATTGGCCGACTCTCAGCCTAAGTCCATTATACTCCACTTAGCCAAGCAGGATTCTAAGAATCGCGTTATCTATCGAGATTACCGCCGGACCAAGGAATGGGAAAAGCAAAAATATAAAGATCATTATGGTAAAGAACCCACCGGATTCTATGGTGTACATGAGCCGTTGCAATGGTTCGGGTGCGAAAGCATATAGTAATCGCGAACCGTCCAGTGGTGGGAATGGAATCATATTAAACACAAATAGCGCTACGTTGACCAGTACAAAAGTTTCAACTGCATTGATCGCTCCACTACCCAGTTGGCCGCCAATGCCGTGCAAAAAGACTGCCCCCAGCAAAGCCAGAGCCAGGTTCGTTAGGGGGCCTGCAATACCTATAAGCGCCACGCCGAATTCCTCATATTTAACACGGGTCGGGTTAAATGGCACCGGCTTGGCCACAAAAAATGGTGGTAAACCCAGCAGCACTAAAATTATCGGTAATAAAATAGACGTGTATAAATCAAGATGTTTCAATGGATTGAGCGTCAGCCTTCCTTGTTCATAGGCGGTAGGATCGCCCAACCAGTGAGCTGTAAAGGCATGCATAGCCTCATGGAATCCAACCGATAGCAAGAGTACGATGATAAATACGATGAGATTGATTGAACCAAAGTCCGCTGTCATTTATCCAGTATAACAGTCAAGAAGCTGGTGCTTCATTGACTGTCCTTCCTTTACCATTTTCCTTATATTTTCGGTTTCCTCGTAAACAGAACATGGATAATGTACGTTGAGAGGAAGATAGTGAACAGTTAATGTCGGGGCGGATTGACTTAAACAGAGATAAAAGATAGACTATCAGTCTATGCAAAAATGCGATATTACCGGCAAAGGCAAGCAGTATGGCAATAACATTAGCTTCTCGCAGCGCCATACCAAAAAAGTCTGGAAACCAAACCTTCAGACCAAGACTATTGTCATGGACGGTAAAAAGGTCAAGCTCAAGGTCAGTACCCAAGCTATCCGCACTCTCAAGAAGCGTGGCTTACTTTAAACTCTGTACTCGATTACTGACGTTCCAGAATCACGAGCTTGGTACCTTCGATCAGCATCATATCGTCCGGTTTTAGTTTAAGCTTACCCACTCGCTCGCGTGGCTCCATAGCCAAAGCTTTAATAGCATCATCTAAACTTTGTTGGGGTACTGTATATTTAATCTTGCTATCTTCGTAGTGCGTGGGTATCACCATTTTGGGTTCAATTTTTTTAATCACCTTTAATGCTCCAACACCGTCAAGCGTATAACCGCTACCACCAACAGGGATAAACAAGACATCAACGGTACCCAAGGCCTCGAGTTGTTCATCGCTAAGTTCGGGATAAATATGCCCAACTGAGACTATGCGTATGTCATCTGCTATGGTCTTAAATATCGTCACAGTTGTTTGCTTAGGCTCATCCATGTGACCCCGCGCAGCAATGCCTTGAATTGATACTCCAGACACTTCATATTCGCCAGGCTGGTTAATTATTAGCTTTACCTCGGCGCTTGGTTCATGGTGAGCCATGCTAAACAGGGCTATATCGCCGTTTTTGGTTACACTATTGAGCCCTAGTTCGACTAGATTGTCATCGAACACCAGATTGGCCTTTTTGGTGGCAACCTTAAAACAGTTTGCGCCGTAGTACTCTATTTCCATGTATTACTCCTCTTTCTTTTGGGTTGGTGCTAACAGCTCATGACGATCAATCATCACTTGTTTTTTGGCTGCTAAGATGTTGAACAAGAAACGGTCCTTGACTTGTTGGCGATAGCCATAATCTTGCGGAGACATTACCGTGTAGCGAATCTCTTTACCTTCTTGTGATTCAAGATCTGTCATAAATTTAGCCAGCTTGGTTTGATTAACATCACCGACAATGAGCATATCGATACCGCTAGTTTCATCACGCGTGAATTGACCAGTATACAGCGCTAACTCGACATTACCCAAGCTTTTTATAGCCTGCACCCGAGCATCTTCCTTGGGTGGCGACTTAGAAGTGACTTTCTTACTTTTACTGGCTGGATCTGCACCACCAAAGATGGCCGCCAGCGGTTGGTAAAAGTCATACCCCTGATTAACTTCATAATAGAGACGATTGTTATTGGTATCGGAGGCAACAATGCCAATGCTTAGCAGATTGGCAAGTTCGCGCCGGACCGAGTTGATCTGTTCATCAATCTTGCGAGTAATTTCGCGTACATAGAAGGAACGATTTGGATTGCCGTAAAAGAGTTGCAGCAACTTAACTCGAGTTTTGCTCCCAAACAATTGCTCAATCACTGTTTTATTGTAACAGATAACTGCAGACTCAAACCTACTATTTGGATAAGAAATTTTGAACAATTGGCAATGCTTGTTGTGAATTTGTCAGCCATTGAATACTTTTGTTGCGTTTAAACCATGTGCGCTGCTTTTTGCCCAGCTGAAAAGTAGATCTAATTATGCGTTCACGAGTTTGCTCCAACGTTTGCTGCCCAGCAAAATAATCTTTAAACTCACGGTAGCCTATGCCCTTCATAGGCTCTACTCCCCAACCGTAGCGTTTGGCTAGATTCCTAACTTCTTGTTCCAAGCCAGATGCCAGCATTGTATCTACCCGTGTTGCAACTCGCTGTTGTATATTATCTTTTGAACTGTTCAACCCAATAATGAGTGTGTTCGAGCGTAAATTTGCTTTGGCCGGCCGTCGGCCCTTGGTCTCTATTAGCCGAATTAATCGACGCTTGTTGCGGACATCAATACCAGCAATATCAACATCAGCCGTTTGAATTATTTGGAGTAGGTCCTCAATAGATAAAGCACTAAGTGTTTCACGCTCCTTTGGTTCACCGGGCGGCAAAAAGCCGTAATTAAATATAACGCTGTCTATGTACAACCCTGTACCGCCGACAAGTATGGGTAATTTGCCTCTGTTTGTTATATCCACAATTGCCGTCATGGCCCGACTTTTAAACTCGGCGGCGCTAAAGCCACCAGGTGGATCGGCAATATCTAGCAAATGATGCGGGACTTGTCTGCATTCATCGTTTGATGGCTTGGCCGTGCCAATATCAAAACCCCTGTACACTGTCCAGGAATCGGCACAGATGATTTCCGCACCCTCTAGGTCAGCCAGCTTGCTCATCGGCAGAGCCGATGACTCCGCTGTCTTCTTGGCCATTTCCGGCTTGTGACCTTTCGATGCTCGCTGCACCGTACCATTTGTACGATTTGCTTGCGCTTCGCGGTCACGTACCGAAACTGACTCAAGCCTAGAGGCCGCGGCCGCACTAATATATTCGGCTATCTGCATGGCCAAAGCTGATTTGCCAGATGCCGTCTCGCCGACAATTACTACTAAGGGTGCCATAAAAGTTTCTCAATATCTACCTTATATTCACTACTTACCGTCACGCCTTCGACCTCCAGGGCTGTCTTGTGGCCATTCTTGCCGCCAGGGTAGCCATTCGCCAGGCCACCTTGTTTATTTACCACTCGCTGCCATGGTAAATCGTGTACAGGGCAAAGTTGTTCTCGGGCCATGCGGTCAGCAAAGCGTGCCGATTCTTGCCGAGCAACGGAGCGAGACGTAGAAGTACTACGTTGAAGTGAGTTAGCGAAGGGGAAATCGGTGCGGGGTGCTGGCAAATCTGCTGGGTGCAAGCTCCGCTTGCAAGCAGGCAGATTGGCGCATGGGGCGAGATTGGCAATCTGTCCAACTTCCCAAGCAGCCCAGGCTGCACCAGATAACGCTGCAAGTTGTCCATAGGTCATAACCCTACCTTTTGGAATCTGCGTCACTAGATCAAACACCCGTTGCTTAAAGGCAGTGTCTACTCGTGGCATAGGATTACATTACATCGAACTTTTATTGACTCGGCTCTTCGACTCGTTAGCAACGGTCTCAAAGAACTCTTCGCCGTTCATCTCTGGATGCACTGGGATCACCACCAAATCTTGGCGCAAGCGTGGCATTACCTGCCCACTAACTAGCTCTTTTTCGCCGATTACAAGCGTATATGGTACTTTCATCACTTCAGCGCCACGGATTTTTTTGCCAACCGACTCATTCGTACCATCTACTGTAGCCCTCACGCCAACTTCTTTGGCCTGCTCTAGCAACTTTTTGGCAAAGGCGAGTGTTTGCGGCTCTTGGTTGACCGTTACAATGCGCACTTGTTCTGGTGACAGCCATATGGGGAATTTGCCAGCAAAATGTTCGATAAGTAGCATGAGGAATCGCTCAAAGGAACCTAGGATTGCACGGTGAATGATTACCGGAATTTGTTCTTTGCCTTCATGATCGGTATACACCAAACCAAAGCGTTTGGGCATGGCGAAATCAAGTTGTACTGTGGCAAGTTGTGTCTCACGCCCCAGTGCATCCTTAAACATGAAATCTAGCTTTGGTCCATATAAGGCAGCTTCGCCCTCCATACGCCTGGCATCAAGCTCATATTCATCGCTTACCTCTGCCAACATTTTTTCCGCTTCATCCCAGTCAGCCGGTTCACCTATATACTGGTCTGTCTTTTCTGGGTCACGAACCGATAGTGACACCCAGTGCTTATTCCAGAGTCCTAGGCTTTCATAAAATTCACGTATAACTTCTACAAGTGTACTAGCCTCTTCTTTTATCTGATCAACCCGACAAAAAGTATGTCCATCATCTACAGTAAAGCCTCGGGTACGCTGCAAGCCACCAATCTGGCCAGGTTTTTCGTCACGGTACTGCATAGTCTGCTCAACATAACGCAACGGTAAATCACGGTAACTTCGAGGTTTTGCGGCATAGATTTGAGTATGGTGCGGACAGTTAACCGGCTTGAGTACAAACTCCTGGTCATAGTGGCTTTTAACGTTGAATAGTTCTGTTGAAAACTTATCGGCATGGCCAGATATCTTATAAAGGTCAATCTTTGCTAGATGCGGGATAGAAACCTGTAACATGTCGTAGCGATTACTAATATCCTTTAGTGCATTTTTGAGCTCTTCGATAATAACCGTTCCCCGCGGGGTGTAGAGAGGTAGCCCAGAACCCACAAGTTCAGAGAAAACAAATAAATCTAGCTCCTGTCCAAGTTTGCGATGATCACGCTTTTTGGCCTCCTCCAGCATGTGTAAATGATCGTCCAGTTCCTTCTGGGTAGCGAAGGCTACACCATAGACCCTCTGCATCTGAGGGTTACCTTCTTTGCCTCGCCAGTAGGCTCCAGAGACTCGCAGCAACTTAAAGACACCTACTTTGCCTGTCGAGGCCACATGTGGCCCTCTACACAGATCGGTGAAGTCACCATTGGTATAAAAAGAAACGGCTGACACCTGTGTGTCACTCTGGGCGGGCAGTCCGAGTTCCTGGGCATCTATTTCTTTAGCTGCTGTAGTGCCCGAGCGCTTCAGATCGTTTAGTAGCTCCTCTTTGTAGGGCTGGACCTTTTCTTTGGCCCAAGTTATGGCATCATCTATGGGTTTTTCTGCACGTACGAATGGCTGATCGGCCTGGATGATCTTGCGCATTTCGGCCTCAATCTTACTAAAATCCTCTTCGGATAGACTCTTGTCACCGAGGTCGATATCATAATAAAAACCGTTTTCAACCACTGGCCCGACGCCAAACTTAGCCTCTGGCCATAAGTGTTGTACAGCCGTCGCTAAGATATGCGCCAAAGAATGCCGCTGAGCGTGCAGCTCATCTATTGGCTTTTTCATATCTTCTCCCATTGGTATCAATCATAACATCCTTGCTTCACTCCTTAAACTCCCTGCTGATAAATTGTGCGACGTTATACTCGACTTACGCAAAATCCCTCGTTTCCAGGGTACATCTGGGTTAGTGCCAATGGTTTTATCTGGCAGAGATGTATCCGTAGATACATCGAGGGAAGAAAAACAGTTGGCAGTTGACCAGATTTGGTCTGGGGATGGGGGAGCTTTGCGTAAGTCGAGTATAAGCCAAATAAAAACGGTTGAACGCTCTCGCAATTGCATTCAACCGCTTGTGAGTGAAAACCACTCGCAAAACTTCACCTGTGATGAGTATCATAGCAAGGTTAGTATTATATGGCTAGTACTAAAACGATGTATTTTATACAAAGTTTCTGGGGATAACTTTAGCTCATGTATGAGATAGTTTTTATTTTTCATACTCCTCTGCTATGCTTGTATCTGTTAAGCGGGTGATTAGCTCAGCTGGCTAGAGCGCCACATTGACGTTGTGGAGGTCGGGGGTTCGATCCCCTCATCACCCACCAAAACATTCCGCTTAAGGTGTTAAAGGCATTGACTTTATGTACTGTTTATGTTAACATAAGCACGTTAAACGGGAGGCGCTCATTTTTTGAGTACCAATAATACGCTTGCGAGTTTTGTACTCTTCTACGAAGAGATCAACTCCAAGCAAAGCAGTCGTATACGACGCATCCGGACTGCTAGCAATAGCTAAACGGATGAAGCCCCTGGGAGTAATCCTGGGGCCTTTCATTTTTGGCCCTTGTGCCAGGCGACTTACTATCTGCCAGAGGCAGATACGCTGTCGCCCTCTTGGCAAATTGCGATGTCGATAACGCTTCGCTTCTCGCTTACCGTACCAAACGTACGACTCGTTCGAACCTCGCTATCTCCTAGCAATATTACACAAGCACAAGTCCCAAAATTACTAGGTCGTACATTGCAGGTATCGTCTTTCCCACAGTTTAGTGGTCTTTATCCACTGGCTTTTTTATAAGCGTTATGTCAACATGTAGACATGGTATGGTGGCTTCACCCTATTAGAAACCTTTTCAAGATTTCTCATCGCGCCGAGGAAATGAAGTACATTTCTCTCTGGCTGCTCTTCCCAAGATTAGGAGGTAACGATATATGATCTGTATATATTGCGGGGGCAAGACCCGGGTAGCTAATTCTCGCCTGCAGAAACGGTCTAACCAAACTTGGCGACGGCGCAATTGCAAGGCTTGCCAGGGTGTATTTACCACTGTTGAAGCTACTGATTTACTCTCTTCCCTGCTCTATGAAAAAGGTAAAACCCACATACAGCCGTTCTCGCGTGATAAATTGTTTATAAGCATCTACGAAGCATGTAAGCACCGAAAAGACGCTGCAGACGCTGCAACGGCGCTCACTACAACTATTATCGGCAAGCTACTACCTCAAATAAAAAACGCCACCCTGCAACGAAACGATATTACCAGTGTCACGTCAGAGGTACTAAACCGTTTCGACAAGGTTGCCGGCGTCCAGTACGGTGCCTATCACCCCTTGTGACGACGTAAGCGTAGCAGCCTAAACCAGGGTTTTCCCTTGCTGGTCTCAGATTTGATCGCCTTCTCCGTTACATCAAATACCCCTATGTATCGCCCGAATGCCAAATGGACCTGAGAGTTAATAGCTGCAACTGAGTTAAATGCTACCCCCACTACAGGTGTAAGTATCCATTGCCAGAGAAACCCCAAAACCCGTCGCCGGTGGTGATGAGCAGGCCGCTTTGGCAAGGTTGCGATTCCTATATAAACTATGAACAATAGAGCTACCAGCGCAATGGTGTTAATAGTACTGACAACGTTTGGCAGTCGCTGAGCAACAATGTTGTGGCTAGCATTTGCATTGATATAGAGCGGTATCCACCCCGATAATAAGATGAGAGGCGCTGAGATCGCCCAGCCAACGTGCGATTCAAGTAGTCGGCTGAATTTAAAGAGCGCATCTAATTTGCGAACCTTATTTTTCATGAAAAACGCTCTAGTGGCTACATATGCCACATCAGAAGCACCGTAGGTCCAGCGCCGGATTTGTTTGAACTGTGCTTTGGTAGTCCTGATACGCTTACCCGCGTAGACGGCATCCTGGTAAATCGGCGCGTACAGAGGCAGCACCTGGTGATCACCGTCAAAGCGGAAATAGGTGCGCCAGAACTGATGCCCGTCTTCTACGATTGTCCTCACGCTCCAAAAGTCGGTATCAATCAATGCGTCCAAGCTCTGACTGTGCGCCGAAAAATTCCGTAGGGCGTGCGGCCGCATGGAATTAGCCATATGGAAATAGGTATTAGAAATCGCACACAGGCGCATGATTGCTGGTACATCCCAGATATTATTGTTATAAAGAGCCACTGGCTGATAAGACTTTTGCTTGCGGTTCTCGGCTGATAAATACACATACGTCAATATGGAAAAGAAATTCTTATCGGTACGGTTATCGGAGTCCAAGGTAGTGATAAGCACTCGTGAGGGGTCAATTCCCTGCTGCTGAATCCACTTGGCCACCCGCCTCCCAGTATGGGTAGCGTTTGCACCTTTACCAGGTATTTCACCTTTTGTAAGTGTGTGCTCGACGGCTTCAGCATAATAAAACTTGTTCTTGTAGATGTTTAGAGTCTCAAGGGTCTCTCGTTTTTTCTGCTCGCTCGCTCGCTGCTCATAGGCAATAAAAAGGATGGTTTTACGCTTAGCAAAACCATTTGTATCAATTACGTGCTCAATCGTGGGATGGATAATAGCTTGTGATTCGTTGTAGGTGCAAATGATGACCACTTGAAATAGTTCATCAGGTAGCATGTCGATCAAATTACCCTTGTTGAGGCGCTCCATGTTACTGATGTGCGCTTTTACCAAGCTATTAATGGCGTCTCTGTGGCGTACGGCTGCCTCCCCTGGCCGGTAAAAATCTTTGAGCAAAGCTTCCCAGTCAACTTTGCGAGCCTTTTTAACATTTCCGTACCCCTCTATCACTCTCATGGACATAGCGCTGGCCCGAATTAGCAGAAGCAAAACATAGGTGATGATAAAATACGCGGCTGCAGTTACATAGAAAATGCTTAGGACTATCGGCGTAAGGAAAATGAGTAATGATAAAAGCCCGGGCAAAATTTCAAAAAATCTGTACCAGCCAGCCCTATCTTCGGGATAAGGAATCTCGATATTCTGAACTTTCATCGGAGTACAAGTAGCGTATTACTAACGATAATGCCGAGTACGAGCAGTAGCACTCCTAGTGACAGCGTGGTTACGGCAAATTGGCGGTGGATATTATAGATACGGGTGCTCAGAACAATGTTCATGGCCAAAATAATGGCAAAAAAGGCCACAAAACCAAGCAGGTCAGACCCACGCCCCACCTTGTAGCCACTAATGCCAAGACTAGCTCGATACTGGACTATATAGCCCTGATTGCGGCCAGGATCGAACTTTAGTATCACTAGTAGGCTACCCAGTACCGCCAAAAACACACTAATTGTCAGGAGTAGTAGCACTGCCCGATCGTGAATATAACTTTTGGGTATTGCCATGCTCCCTAGATTTTACACTGTTTTAGCTAAAATATTGGACAATACTATTACTTTTGAGGCGCTTTTCTAAGTTTATTGATTGCCCAATATAAAGTTTACTTTTGTGATTACGAAGAATATAAACAAAATAAGACATACTGTACTTCGACTATGCTCAGCACATTCGACTTATTATCATCAAAATAAGCATATATCGCCTAGTGGCTATAGCCCTTCGACTAGCTCAGGGTTATAACTATGAGCGACCGCAGAGAGTCGAATTTCCGAACTATAGCCCTGTAATCAATTAGTAACAAGTACCCACTCTAGCTTACTTCAAAAGGGCTTTGCGTAAATCATTATCAAATGTTAATACACCGTTTTTGCCACCTACAACAAATAGCAAGCAGTCTGCATAGTCGAGTTCGGGATGTTCTTTATAAATTTTTAGTGTTTTAAGAGTAGCCTCTCTTACATAAACTTGTGGCACAGCAATAAGAGCATGTATGGCATCTACAATATCGGTTCTTGCCATTTTGTATTCATGAAACTCTAGTACAAAACATAGCTCAACTAGAATTGCATCCAAAACACAGAACTCATTTTGGGCACCGCTCTGTATTTCGGTGATTGCTTGGTAGGCTAGTGTTTGATCGTCACCTGTAATAGCCCGGACTAGCACATTTGTGTCAATATATCTCATTCAGCTCTAGAAGCTCTCTCTGCAGAAGAAGTGCGCACGGCTTGTTTAATTTCATCGTCAGTTAAAGCTTTTTTGACACTGTGTTTGCCCCAGAATTGCTTCATTGCATTAACTAGCGCTGGCTGAGGTGACAACACTATCTTACCTTCACGCAGTTCTGCCTGCAGAACCCGACTTTGTGCAAGGTGAAGTATCTTTACATACTCGCTAGGAAGTGTAATTTGATTCTTACTTGTAACTGTTACATTCTTTGTACTCATGTAAGGAGCATATCATCTCCTTACTATATGGTCAAGCTTAATTGCTTACTTTTTATCAATAGATAATTTTGAACGACGGTGGCGCACGGTTTAAGGTATATCTTCGAACATATAGATAGAATACATTTGGCGGGGCATAGAGTCGGATTTCCGAACTATCAAAGTATAGAAATGGCGGGCTCGACCGGACTTGAACCGGCGATCTCCTCCGTGACAGGGAGGCGTGATAACCACTTCACTACGAGCCCCTATAAAGCGAACTCGCTTTATAGGGGCGAGCCCGCAATGCTTCGCATTGCCAAAAATGAAATGCAACAGGTGTGATGATAGCAATTTGCCCCCAAATATGCAACGACCAACAGAGATAATTGTTTGTTATAATACCCACTGTTCAAAAAGAGGCGCCACCTTAGCTCAGTTGGCTAGAGCACCGCTTTCGTAAAGCGGGGGTCCGGGGTTCGAATCCCCGAGGTGGCTCCAGTTGCGGATATAGTTTAATGGCAGAATGTGACCTTCCCAAGGTTGAGACGCGGGTTCGATTCCCACTATCCGCACCAGTTACTTAACTAATCGAGGCCGCCAATTATTGACATCATATATACCAAAAGGTATACTTTGGTATATGAACGCTGCTAATGATACCACCATTCTAAGCCTAAAGACCAAGAAACAGGTTAAAGAGCTTGCCCAGATGCGGGCTAAACAGCTTGGCATTCCTCTGGGTACGCTGGTGAATGCTTTTTTGCGCAACCTCGGCCAGACCGGAGAGGTGCACTTTACTATTTCTGAACCCATTACTCCTAAAATGACCAAGATCATTGAGGAAATGCGCGCTGAGATTGCCAGAGGTGATACGTATGGGCCATTTGACATTGACGAAGCTGAGGATTTTTTGGACAACATACCTTATGAAGCATCAGATAAAAATTGAATACTCTAAGACCTTTCGAAAGCAGTTTTCCAAACTAAACCCGAAAATCCGAGAGCAATTTAAGAAACGCCAGCGTCTTTGGCTGGAAGAACCCTATAACTTCCAACTGCACTTACATATGTTAAGCGGCGAGTACGCCGGCCTATACAGTATTAACATTACGGGGAATATCCGAGCTTTGTATGAGAAGATTGATGATAGCTATGTCATATTCGGCTTTATTGGATCTCATAGCCAACTCTATGGCTGATAACTCTTATTCTTGATAGTTCAAAACCCGGCTCTATGCCCTGCCCTGGCAAAAGCAGTTTTCAGCTCTCTGATTTGGTATGATGTCATTATGGTAAAGCCAAAGGTATACCAGTGTCTTGAGTGTGGCCTACACTATCTTAATGAGGCACTTGCCAAACAATGTGAAGCTTGGTGCAAAGAATACAAAAGTTGTAATTTAGACATTACCAAATCATCAACAGAGAGAACATCACAAGCTGGTTGATATCCTCTCTCTATACATCTCCATAAGCTAGGGCTTGATGAACAGGCGGGCTTTGTGTTTGTCTTTGAAGTCATTGAGGTAGGTATTGATGCCCTTAAAGCTCAGAGCAATGTGTGTACCGCGAATTTTGTCGCCCTGGATCTCGAGGTTTTTGACGATTTCCAGGCTGTAGCCAGTATTAATAATAGTAGAAGTCTGGCCAGGCTGAAGTTTGAATAGTGCATCTGTTATTTGAGCAGCAAGGTCACGATTGGTCTTGTCGATCAAAGCGCCAAATTCACCGCCGTTATCCTTGGTTGTGGGGTCATCGGAGTACTTTTTGGCTACATCCGCAAAGCTCACTCCACTTTGTAGCTCGCCTAGCGCAGCTATGGCCCGGTTTTGTGTGTCAGTATCCAGTACGGAAACCACTTTTTGAGCCAGCATTTCTTGGCGGAGACTGCGTTTAAAGTCATCTACACTCCAGCCGAAGTTGTCCCTGAGTACATCCTCGAATCCCTTTTCGTTGGCACCCAAACGGTTTTGGCTACGAACGAGAGAAATCTGATCGTTAAGCTCTTTGCTGCTAACAGATACTTTGTATTTGGCTGCTAATTGTTTGATGTATGCATCGTCCACTACCTTCTGTAGCGCCCGTTTTTTGTACTCGGCCAGTTGCTGCTTGCCCTCGAGTGTAGTGAAATCTACTTTTTGTTGTAATTCATAATAATGAATGTAATGCCGCAGCTCAAACAGATAATTTTCGTAGGCTACAAAGTGCGATCCGGCGCGCGCTACTGGGAACGATACGACTTGCGTCACTCCGTACAGAAAGCTTGAGTTGGATTTGAACCTATAAAGACTGAGTGCACAGTAGATAAAAAAGCTAACAAGAGCAGTGATAAACAGCGCCGTAGAGATGAGCACAATTTTGTGCTTGGAGTGCTGTAACGGGTAGATATATTTGCGAGCACTAGAGAGGACTTCTTCGCGGTGAGCAGCAACCGTTTCGTTGGTGATAGCCTGTACGCTATCGCCTGAGCTGGGTGCTTCAGCGCTTTGATTTCTTTTAGCTCGTCTTTTGGGTATAAGTTTACTTAGCTTCGGTTTTTTCATCTTCACTATCTGATTCCTTGTTCATGGGGAGCATACTGGTAACTACACCTTTGTCGCGCAAAATCTTTAGGATCCGCTTTTGTATTTTGGCGGGATGATGCACTTCGTGGATAATCAAGTCTCCCACGTAGGTTTGCATCATTATTGTACCAAATCCCAGCAGTGTTTCTTGCAAGCCAGCTATCTGATAGTTGACCATTTGTATCTGGTTGAGAGTCAGATCTACCACAGTTTTATGGAATAGCCCCTTTTGCGTAATCTGTATCAGGCGTTGATCGGTCACGATAAACACACTGTAGTACCAGCTAATCCAAAATGGAAACAGTACAATAACCCAAAGTAGTAGGCCAATGGCCAGTCCACCAAAGAACCAGCCGAAACCCAGTGTAGGCTTGATGGCAGCTGGGATAACGCCCAGCAGCGGCCCAAAGGCGCCTATTATCAGTCCTTTTCTCATCACAATTGGATGTTTGCGAAATACAAACAATACTTCCTCATCGTCAAACTGATCGTCAAAGTATTTGTCTGGTTTTTGCTCGGACATAGTTATAGGTTATAGCGTTTATATTGTAGGGTCTAGTGGTAAAGCTTAAGCTGGCACGCATTTCGCACTTTCTGGTTGATGCCAGGTTACTCCTGGCTAGAGCGAAAACACTTGACCCGACTTACGCGGAACCATTCGTTCCCAGGGTAAAGCTGGATGAGCGAAAACAGTTTTATCGGAAAGAGATGTATCCGTAGATACATCGAAAGAGGAAAAAATGTTTGCAGCCAGCCAGATTTGGTCTGGGCATGGAGGAGTTTTGCGTAAGGCGGGTATAGCTGATGGAGAGGTAGCCATAGCTACATCGACAGTAGATCGAGGGTTTACAGCCAGCCAGGTGTGATCTGGGGTAAGTGGAAGGTGCGAAATGCGTGGTTGGTACCCCCGAGAGGAGTCGAACCTCTAGCTTCTCCTTAGGACGGAGCTATTTTATCCATTGAACTACGGGGGCACGTCGGCGTAAGCTGGCAACTTGCGTAATCAAATTGTATAAGTTTCAATCTGATTACTCCAGTTTTTCGCAATGTCTCCTATACCCGACTTACACAGAACCGTTCGTTCCCAGGGTAAAGCTGGGTGAGCGAAAACAGTTTTATCGGAAAGAGATGTATCCGTAGATACATCGAAACAGGAAAAAATGTTTGTAGCCATCCAGATTTGGTCTGGGCATGGAGGAGTTTTGTGTAAGTCGGGTATACCCCATCGAGAATCCTCTCTCGATGGGGATTCCTTTTATTTCTTTCGGGTTTTGGCTTGCGTAAAGTGTTCATGGACAGTTTGATATTCAAACAGCTCGCTTTCGCTGAACCAGTGGTTTATTTCCTCTTGGGCCTCGTCCTTATCGCCCGAGGCATGAATAACGTTTGGTACGCTAACGCCTGCTTTGTTGGCGTATTCAAAGCCCATGTGTGCATAGTCACCCCTGATTGTACCAGGTGTGGCCTTCTCTGGCTCGGTGTCACCTACCATTTTGCGCACCAATGACACGGCTTTGATACCTTCGAGTACAGCGGCTATCACCGGCCCTTCGTTCATAAAATCGAGCGTCACATCAAACGCGCTCTGCCCGCGGCGAGAAATCATTTTGCTAATTGTTTCGTAGTGATGATAGTAATGGTCGTAATCGGGCTTCAGCATTTTGATACCAACCAACTTAAGACCAGCTTTCTCAAACCTACCGACTATTTCCCCCACAATACCTCGCTTGACGGCATCTGGTTTGAGTATAATTAAGGTTCGTTCCATAAATACCCTTCTTGATTATTCGTTCACATTATAACAGATACAGACACTCATACCCCCAATAAATTTCTAATTTCTAAGCTCCAGACCACCAATTACATATAATACACGATCGTCTAAAATATGTAATTTTTTGAGAAGTCAGGTGGAGAAAGCGAACTTAAATTTTTGAACCAAAACGTTGTGTTTATCAATAGCACTGGTTTCGAGAAAAATAATGTATGGGTCAACTTCTGAATAGACGTGTTTGATTAGTTCTATCTCTTGCCTGCATGGGAAAGGATATACCCATACGCTTTTTTGGAGTAGCTTAAAGCCCATTGATTGGAGTTTGGTAGTCAACACACGCCGGGCATAGCCGTAGCTTTCTGGCACATCAAAGATAACGATCCGCCACTTCTCGTCCCACGTTTTCTGTGGCGCAATCTGTAAGTTGTCAAAGTTGTGTCGTACAGCTCGTTGTCTTCCCTTTTCTGTAATTGTGACTTCGTAAAGTTCATCCACCTCTTTTATGGTAATTACCGCTTGGCGCTTCATGTATTGCATAATTTTCTGAACTTCGCGCTTTTGGTCTCTCTTGCTCATATGCTTTATATACGTGCTGGCAACTATCTGTACCATGTTGGGTGCTACCAGGGCAGCACTAACCAGTCCTCCCAGCATTAGCGTGTCCAGTATTCCATCAATAACCTGTGTTTTAGGTGTTATTCTTGCCATAGTTACATATTTTACACGATCGTCTAAAATATGTAACTGGGTATCTGGGTTGGGGTTTGGCTTATACATACATAGAAGGGTTACAATAGGGTTATGCTATTTAGCAAGGTCCTGACTGATTATCTGGAATATCTGGAAATCGAGCAAAACCGCTCACAAAAGACGATTGCCAATTATGATCATTATTTGACGCGTTTAATTGACTTTGGGGGTGACATAAAGGTAAGCGATATAGACAGCGAGCTGATTCGCAAATGGCGGCTGTGGCTCAACCGGCTGGGCACCAATGTATCTGATGAACTGCAAAAATCCACGCAAAATTACCATCTAATTGCCCTTAGAAGCTTTCTGCGTTACTGCGCCAAACGTGATATTCCTGCCCTGACGGCTGATAAGATAGAGCTGTCCCACACCGTGCGCAAACAAGTCACCTTCCTTACTCCGGAGGAAGTGGAACGGCTGGCTGCTCAGGCCGACACCAGCAAATTACCAGGCCTGCGCGACCGGGCCATTTTGGAACTACTGTTTAGTAGTGGCCTGCGGGTGTCGGAGCTGGTTGGGCTTGACCGCGACCATATAAACCTCAAGCGGCGGGAGTTTACGGTTCGCGGTAAGGGTCAAAAGGACCGCCCAATATTTATTAGCGAAGACGCCGCGAGTTGGTTGCAACGGTACCTGGATGAGCGCCAGGACACTATCCGGCCACTATTTATGCGCTATAGCGGCAGTAAGAAGGTGGACTTATCTGGCAACTATCACCGGCTGACAGCCCGGAGTGTACAGCGCATGGTTAGCCGCTACGCACGGCTGGCTGGCATTACCAAACACGTTTCGCCCCATACGCTGCGGCACTCGTTTGCCACCGATCTGCTAATGAACGGAGCGGATTTGCGAAGTGTCCAAGCTCTACTCGGCCATAGCAACATTGCCACTACGCAGATTTATACCCACGTGACCGACCCACACCTAAAAGCGGTTCACAAACGCTTTCATCACAAAAAAGCAGAGATCTAGAATGCAAGTTTGATTACGGTTGGCACTCAAGAGAGCTGGAAGCGAGTGAGCCGTAGCCAGGTGCAACCCCATAAACCTTGCAAATGCCAGTTAGCGAACTCACCGCAAAGGGCGGCTTTTCGCTGGTGTGTACTGGTAACCGCACCTGAACGCGGCGCAGTACATCATTTGCCTTACCTGTGGAATCAATAAGAACTTGTGCTCCTTTGATGTCTAATACTTTATCACTAGCATCATAGGCCTCTACGGTTACATGGGCGTCATTGTAAATTGCATTTAGCCGCAAAAATATAAGTTGAGTAGCAGCTGGTAGATTAATCCTTATCAAACAGTACTGGGGCTTCCTAGGTGGGATGGCAATACAGTTCCCTTCTGCAATCGTACCTTGATTGGTCGCACCGGAAGCAAGTGTAATGACTCCCCCGCCACCTGGCCCCTGAGGGTAGAGATATGTTGTATAGGTATTATTGTCTAGACTGCTCCTGCTTAACCCACCAACAAGGTCTGTTATTGCTACATGTAGCATGCTAAATGACCCATTTATAGGGAACTCTGGGTATGCGCCTGCAAATGTTGCGTCACCACTTTTTGGCTCCCAGTAAATTTTTAGATAAGTAGCGGATGCATCCGAACCATCGCTATTTTTAAACTTCATTTCTGCGGTTGTTAACTTGTTGGTATCTACGGATGCATACTGCAGATCGGGTGGTGATTGGTCAATTAGCAGGCAGGTGTATTTAACTAGGCTACTGCCAACTTCTGTGCTGCCCGATAATGGCTCAGGGGCGGTATTTGGACCACATTCTGTTTTATCACCAGTATAGCCAGCTTTTATTGCTGACTCGGCGGCATTTATCCCGCTTTCGGCGGCATAGAAGGCCTGGGTACTAAGCTGGCGGTCTAATGCCTGGCGCTGCTCGCGGCGCGAAACCTGGGCAAAGCCAATGACAATGAGGGTAATGACAATCATCAGCACCATCGTGACAATAAAAGACACTAGTCCAGTTTCGGATTGCCTAAGCTGTATTTGTGGCTTCATAATTGATTATCCTTATCTTACTCTTTTTTGCACTGTTGTGCTAAGTTCTGCAACCGCGCAAAATTGCGACCCCGGCCCGCCTGCACAAGCATCCCGCGCGGGATTTAGCAGATCATCGTCACCATAAACAACCCGCACTTTAATATTCCATAATAAGGCTCCAGCTGGTGTGATATTAAACTTGGCAAGTCGCATGTTTGGCGCCATAAGCTCCCTTGGTTTATACGGATCATCTGGAGGGATTGCTGCGTTTAGATTTCTGTAAGTTAGCGGTGTGGCATTGCATTCTCCTCCAACGGGCCTATCAACTACCAAAGTGTGGTTTGTCTGGTGCTTGACAGTATCGGGAACACCATCTACCAACTGCCCATCAATCATAGCACTGTAACGATTATCGCCAATACAAACTGCAAAAGTGCCGGTGAAAGCAGCCGGAATCTTAATTTTACCGCCGTTAAACTGAATATCTTGAGAAATGGTATCCATAATAGAGCGGGCTGTTTGCTGAGTTTTAGATTCATTAAGACCCTTAATATATGTGCGGCCAATTTGGATTAGTCCGTACGTAACCAGCAGTAATATAACGGAGAATACAAGCGTGGCAATCATCAACTCTATGATGGTAAACCCCTTCTGGCTAATTATAGGAGTGGATGGTCTGTCGACTTTCATTTGTTTAATCCATACACCAAAGTAACCTGGTCACCTGCGGCGTTACCGTGGATGTTCTCCCATGTTACCTGGACGGTAAACACATGATGGTCCGAACCCAGCGGTGTTTCTGATCGGTTGATATTAATCTTATAGTCTATGCCATTATTGATGGTACAGGCGGTGGGGGGAGGGGGTGTAGTAACTGCCCCGCCGGCAAGGCAGAAATTATCAGCCGTGAAGACCCCTGCAACGTTTTTTATCTGTTCCAGCTGGCTCTCGGCTAGTTTAAGGGCTACGGCGTGTTCGTGCGCCTGGCGCGTACTCTTGAGGCTGCGGTTGGAGGATACAAACGCTCCGCCTAATACCATACTCACGATGGTGATAGCTATCAGTACCTCTACAATCGTATCGCCAGTTTGTGATATATGTTTTCTCATGTACAGTCCGTACTATTTTTAATCTCTAGTTTGGTAGAAAGCTGCCGGTTATTGCTGCCAATGGTAATCAGCCCCGATTGGTTTATACCGCCTTCAAAGCAGATGGTTACTTGGCTAGCAGCTGTAAGTTTGCCGGCATTAATAAGCGCAATACCGTTGGCTGCAGGTTTGTTCAAATTGCTGTTTTCGACAGCATACAAATCTACTGTTTGAGAGCCAGAAATCAGTCCGCTAGAGGCTACGTTTGGTGTACCTAAACTACTGACAAATGCCACAACTCCCACATCATTATCGACTACACTACCGATACTTCTATAGGTCATGTTAGTTGTATTTAGGCCATACAGAAGTGTGCGATGGTCGGTTGGGTCTTGTACTCTAGTTTTAGCATCGTCTAGGTCTGTGACTAAATTGTTGCAGCAAGGGTCTTTATACTGAAGACCAACAAGATTATAAGTATTGAAGCGACTTGGTTGACTTTGAATACCGAACTGCATGGCCCGCCCAATGAATATGCAACCTTTGTTGGTACCCTGTTCTTGCACACCAGAAACTATATTAGGAGGTCCACCTGCAGTCGATGTGCATTTAAAGTCGCTCGATTTAACATAATAGCCCGAGGCTACAGTATTGATAACATCGTCTATCTGTGTTTGGATATCCCGAATCGATTGGCTGAACTCTGTTCTGGCTTGCTGCCCTGTTATAAGCGAAAATGCACCGACAAGCAACAGGCTGGAAACTGCCAAAAAAATTAAGATTTCTACAATAGTAAAACCAGAGGTGTGTAACCCTCGTCTCATGGGCTCAAGTATACCATAAGCAAATTGAGTTACGGACTCAATTAGAGAAGAGTGTAGAGGGCAATGGGTAGAGATTTAGTTTCTAAGTTTTGCAATAAGACTATGTAGCATCTTTTGCACTTCGGTACACATGTCTATTGCAGGCTTCGTGTCAATTTGTTTATAAATTTTGGATGTTATGATTAGTTGCGTCTCGAGCTCAGCTGCTGAACCGAGCGCAATACCACAAAATTGGCAGTATTCTTTACGGCCATTACGTCGGTACCCTTCTGCAATGTTGGATGGTATTGCTACAGCAGCGCGTTTCATTTGTGATGATAGCCCATATTGTTCTGACGTTGGTAATTTTTTGCATAGTGCGTACACCTTTACGCTTAGGTCAACTCCCTTTTGCCATACAATTAGTTCTTTGAAGCTTGTCATATTTTGGCTCTACCCTTTGCTCTTGGCTCTTTACCCTAACAAATGTTGTTCGTACCAAGTCATAATAGCCGCACCAAACAAGCGAGCAACAATGGCCCCAGCTATGAGGAATGGGCCGAATGGTATGTGGGAGTCCCTTTTGAGCTTGTTGGCAGCCAAAAGCGGCAAAGAAACAACTGTGCCAAGTAACGAAGCGGCAAATATCATCATGAGAGTCAGTTGGGGCTGGGCGAGCACTAGGCCCAGTAGTGCCCCTAGCTTGACGTCGCCACCACCAATCCACCGACCATTAGATACTTGAAACAGTACATAAAAAATTCCACCACCAATCAGAAAGCTCAATGCTATATTTCCTGCCCGCTGGAAGCCCCCTTCTGGCAATACAAAAATTAAGGCTATTGCCTGCACAGCACCTAACGCCATCAAGAAGTACACTATCTTATTGGGTAACAGTTGCCACCTGATGTCATAGACAGCCAACGCCACAAACCCAGTGAGTAAAATAAGCCAAAAAACAAATAGGGTTGTGCCTACACCATCAAAAGCCATTGGCCAAAAGGCATATGAACTAACAAAGAGCAATGCCGTAACGGTTTCTACTGCGGGATATTGCCATGATATTGGCTTGTGGCAATATCGGCACTTGCCTCGCAGCCATAGCCAGCTAATAACAGGTATTAGGTCTTTAGCCGCCAGTGCATGATTACAATGTACGCAAACGGACCGCCCACGAACCCAGTCTTTCTTTTTGTTAATTCGCCAGACTAGCGCATTAACAAAACTCCCCAAACATAGCCCAAGAATCAACAAAATCACTATAACCATTAACGTTTATCCTATCACTTACTGCACCATTAAGAGGTTGAACCTCTGAATACTCTGAATAGGTGGTTTTATGTTGTAATAGTATTGGCAAGTTCGTACTTTAGTTCGTCAAGCATTTTCTTATTGGCTTCGTAATCGGCGACAAAGTCGCGGTACTCTTTTGTGCTCGAAAACAAATTTAGAATTCGCTGAGGCCTAAGCCACTCTGCTTGTCTCTTACGTAGATAAAAATCTATACTAGAGTACGGTGTCGCTTCCCAATTACTACGATTTAGGTGAATATAGCGCGTAATGTGCTCAAGATAGCTTTGATCTGTTATGAGTGACGCCTTATATCGCGACTCAAACAACGAACCTGAGCGCTGATACTTTTTATTGAAATAGCGGCTATAGCTTGTCATAACACCACGCATAAACGCTGACATACTGCCCTCATCATGCTGGTATAACAAAAGATGGAAGTGGTTAGGCATAAGACAAAAACAAGTAAGCTCTAGTTTATTAAATAAATGAGGGTACGGTACACTTACTTTATCGTACTGCTGTTCTTTAGAAAGGTAACGCTTAAACAAGTTCAGAAAAGTTGAATAATCTTCTTTGCTACGAAATATCCTAGAACGACTATGGCCGCGGGCATATACATGGTAAAAGCTATTGGCAACGTCTATCTTGTTGATGTTACGGCTAGGCATGACTCAATAGTAGACTAGATTTACTATATTACATACTGTTTTCAATTCTTAGAGGTTCAACCTCTAAGACCAACCTCTAAGACCTCTAAGACTTAAACAAGACTATTGGTTTTTTAACTGTCCTGACAAGTTGGGGTAAGACCACCACCACTCTCTGTAGCATAGACAACCGCTATACTTCTGGAACCCGCACCACTTGTTTGGGTGGTACCTGCAGTAGAAGCACACTTATTGGCTGTGCGAATTTCTAAAGCATCATCTGTAAGAGCCGTTCCTACAGCCGTGGCACTAAGACCTGGCGCTACAGTATAATAAGCGAGCTTAGCAGCCGCTGTCGTCCCACTAGGGGCAGCGCAATTGCCTGTACTAAACGTTACGGTACCGGTAGCGTAACAGGCAGCCGTAGGTACAACACCATTATTATTAGCTGAAAATTCAGCTATGCCACCTAAAAGAGCAGAGACATCGCTCTTACGTTGCGTGTTACGGTTGTTACGCTGCAGAGCCGGAACTGCCAAGAAGACAATTAGCAATATCAAACCGGCAATTGCCAAGACAATCAAGACTTCGATGATGGTAAAGCCCTTGTCTGATTTTAGTTTTTTAAGCATCGAGATGCCCCCCTATTAATTAATTTTAAACTGCTTATGCTAGCATGTTACTTTGATTTATATAAAAATGCAAGAAGTTTTACGCAGCCTTATTTGATGATTGTCTGCCCTGCCAGGCCGTAAATGGGCAAAAGCACCGCTGCTACAATAATGAACGCAAAAACTCCCAAGATAACCATCAAAACCGGCTCTATAATAGCCGAAATATTTCTGATTTGGGTATCTACCTCTTTTTCGTAATAATCGGCAATTTTGCCCATCATGGCCTCTATGGCACCGGATTGTTCGCCAATATGCAGCATGTTAGGCACTAGCTCTAGGAAGTTTGGGTCACCAGCAATAGAGTCAGACAGAGCCTTGCCGCCTTTTACCTTTTCTATAGCCGTGTGCAATGAACGTTCTACATGGACATTGTTGATGGCATCGGCAGTAATCTCTAGCATCTGAATGAGCGGCACACCGCTGGCGATGAGTGTCTGCCCAGTACGGGCAAAACGCGCCATGTACAGCTTGACGAACAACGGCCCGATGGGCCAGGCCTTCATCTTGAGTTTATCGACTATATGCTTGCCACCAACTGTTCTGGCCCATTTGGTAGTAAATATGCCGCCAATAACGAATACGATCAACACGACCCACCAGAATTTGATAACAAAGTGCGAGACCGCCAGCAAGATACGCGTAACCAGTGGTAAAGTTACGTTAGGCAGCCCCTCGTACAGAATCTCTACTTGCGGCAAAACTTTGACAATCATAAAGCCCACAACCGCCCCCATAACGACCAGCACTATAATCGGGTAAATCATGGCCCCACGAACCTTGGCCAGAATTTCGGCGTCCTTCTCCTGCTGATTGGCCAGGCGTTCTAGGGCTTTGTCTAGCGTACCGGACGTCTCGCCGGCTGCTATAAGGCTTATGAAAACACGGTTAAATATCTTGGGGTGCCTGGACAGTGCCGCCGAAAAGCTGGATCCACCCTCTACATCACTAATAACATGGCTGACGGTCGCCTTGAGCGTTTTGTTTTGGGTTTGGGTCATGACGTTACGAAGGCTCTGCACCAGTGGTAAACCAGCATTAATAAGCGTCGATAGCTGGCGCGAAAACAAGACCCTGTCTTTGGCCTTTACCCGATGCAAATATTTGTCTAGACCTCTACCCCCCTCTTTGAGCTTGATAGTAATAGGAGACAGGCCCTCCTGGCGTACTAGCTTGGCGGCTGCTTGCTCGCTGTCGGCCTGAACCTCGGCCTTTATCTTTTCGCCAGTGGCGGCGTTTCGGGCTACGTATTCAAATGTCAACATAGTGAGTACCTCACAATGTAGTCACTAGTCACTAGCTGATAGTCACCAGAGTAATAATACTTGCGACTTGCGACTTGCGGCTTGCGACTATATGCTTGCATATTTAGCTTCTCATCATTCGGTCTAGCTCTTCTAGGTCAATTGCTACCATGCGGGCTTCGTCATAGGTTATGGTACCGCTGTGGATGAGGCTGACTAGCGTCTTGTCCATAGATTGCATGCCGTGCTCGACGCCGGTCTGGATGACCGCCTCCAGCTGGTGGCTTTTGCCCTCACGGATTATATTACGCACCGCCGGTGTGGCTATCAAAATTTCGGCCGCGGCAATCCGGCCGCCGCCAATGGCTGGCATAAGGCGCTGTGAACAAATAGCCATAAGGATACTAGCCAACTGTGAGCGAATCTGCGGCTGCTGGTGTGGGGGGAAGACATCAACCATACGGTCAATACTCTGTGAGGCCGAATTGGTGTGCAGGGTGGCTAGTACCAAATGCCCGGTTTCGGCAATGGTAATGGCCGAGGAGATAGTCTCTAGATCACGCATTTCACCAACCAGCACGACATCGGGGTCCTGGCGCAAGCTAGAGCGCAGTGCTGCCGAGAACGAGTAGGTATCGTAGTGAACTTCCCGCTGTACGATAACGGATTTTTTGGATTTGTGGGTGTATTCAACTGGATCCTCAATGGTAATGATATGGGCAGCCCGTTCGTTATTAATCTTATGTACAAGCGCCGCTAGGGTGGTTGACTTGCCCGATCCAGTTGGCCCTGTTACCAGCACCAAGCCACGTGGATAATCGGCAAATTTATTTACAATCGGTGGTAAACCAAGCTGCTCAATACTCAAAATTTCGTTGGGGATAAGCCGCAACGCAGCTGCCAGATTGCCCCGTTCATGAAAGGCATTTACCCGGAACCGCCCAAGGTCGCCAAAGGCAAAGCTGAAGTCGAACTCTTTATCTTTGAGTAAAATCTGCTTTTGGTCTTCGTCGAGTATGGCAAATATCAGCAGCTCGACTGCTTCCTCCGTCAACGGATCGGCACCATTTACGGCAATGAGTGCGCCATCAACACGCAGCATTGGCGGCAGGCCAACTTGCAAATGTAGGTCAGAGGCCTTTTTTTTGACTACCTCTTCTAGTAATAATTCTATTCTTATGCCTTGTGTTGCCATAATTATCCTCTCGCCTCCTTATGCGCTATCTATAGCCGCTACTCTATTAACCTCGGATAATGTCGTATAGCCAGCCAAGGCCTTTAAATATCCGTCTTCGCGCATGGTAATCATGCCTTCTGCTTGGGCCGCTTTTTGAATCTCGTTGCTGGTAGACCGCTTGAGGATGAGCTCTTGGATTTTGTCTGTCACATCAAAGACTTCGTACAAGCCCATCCGCCCTTTGTAGCCACCCGGCGTATCAGGACTATCTTTGCCCTTGAACAAAGTATAAGCGCTTTGCCCCTTTAGTGGCAAGTCCCCAAAGCCAAGATCTTCACTTACCTTCTGCATATCTGCTTCGGTAGCTGGCAACAAATGGCCGAGTGTCTGATTGATAGCTTCTGTTTCGGGTTTGTCGGATTGGTATGGCTCCTTATCATCGCTGACACGCCGGACTAGACGCTGGCCAATGACGGTATGCACAGTAGACGCAATCAGGAACGGCTCTATACCCATATCGAGTAGACGTGGCAATATACCAGCCGCCGAATTGGTGTGCAAAGTCGAGAAAACAAGATGGCCAGTCAATGATGCCTGCACCGCTAAGGTAGCCGTTTCTTTGTCACGTATCTCGCCGACCATAATAATGTTAGGGTCCTGTCGTAATATGGAGCGAAGCCCCGTGGCAAACGTCAAGCCTACATCGGTATTGACCTGAATTTGGTTAATACCGTCCATCTTGTATTCCACCGGATCCTCAAGGGTAACAATGTTAACCGTGTCGTTCATAATTTCCTGGAGTAGTGCATAGAGCGATGTGGATTTGCCAGAGCCAGTCGGCCCACTGGTGAGAATCATGCCATTAGGCTGGGCAATAGCTTCCCGGATGTTTCTGAGCGCCCGGCCATGGTAACCCATGTCTTCTAGCCTCAGGCTAGTTCCGGTCTTGTCCAGCAAACGAATAACCACCTGCTCCCCCCATACGACCGGCGAAATGGCAATACGCAGGTCAATTTGCCGCTTGTCTACTACAATAGTAAAGCCACCATCCTGAGGTATACGATGTTCGTCAATTTTGAGATTGGATAAAATTTTTATGCGAGACACCAGGGGTGCTTCGGTACTTTTGGGCAGTTTCATAATTTCGCGCAGTACTCCATCGACTCGGGCCCGAATCCTTAGCTCCTTCTCGAGCGGTTCAACATGGATGTCACTAGCCCGATTTTTGGCCGCAAATTCAAGGATGGTAGATAGTGCCTTACTAATCGGCGAATCTTGGACAATAGTCTTGATTTTGTTGCTACCATCTATTAGTTCTTTGCTGGTTCTGTCTGCTAGTTCGACTTCGTCACCGGCCTTTTTTAGATCACCGACGATTGAACTCTGCAGCCGGGCTTTGTATTGCTGTAGGACATACTTGATACCGGCTTCGCTGGCGGCATAGACTTTGAGCGGCCGGCCGATTTTATTGGCCAGGAAGTCAACTGCTTGGACATTGTCGGCATCAAGCATAGCCACCACCAGCCGGTGTTGCATTTCGCCTAGCGGCACGGCCATATAACGCTCGGCGATCTCTTGTGGCAAAAGCGCTAAAACATCCATGTCAATCGCGGCGGCACTAAGGTTGACGTATGGCAATTTGGCAACTTTAGCGATGGCGTGCGTCAATGCCTCTTCGGATATAGCCCCTTCGCCTACAAGTAGGCTAAACAAGGGAGCCTTGGTAGCCTCGGCCTTGTATTTGACTTCTTCTAACTGTTCTTCGGTAATTAAACCGTCTTTTACCAGACTGACCTCGACCTGCCTTTGGGTAACTGCCGATAAGACACTCATGGTCTTACATAACCTTACTGAGTCTTATCGTTAAACGGCAGTAGGTTAACATTTGTGCCGATTGTGATGAGCCGTGTCGGATCTATAGAATTGGTATTGAAGTATTTGCTATCGGGCTTGGGAAAGTCGGCTGTGATAGAGGTAACAACTTCTACCTTTTGCTGGCGGTTTTTGGGTGCCGTAATTAGCATGTTAGACGCAACAATCGAAATCACGCCGCTTATAAAGGCAATGATGCTAACAAGTATGAGGTCCTTTTGTTTCATCCCGTTAGAACTCACTTTCCTTTAATTGTCGATGGACATCTGAAAATTGTCGATAGACGTCTGAAACCCGGTACATGCTTAGACAGATAAAGTAATTGCTGGTCATTTTTTGGAGTCTAACGGGATTCATTTGATTACCTCGGTATTAATCTTTAGGTTCCTCTGTGGCTGATAGTAGCTATTGGCTTTGAGATTTAGCAACAATTTGCCGTCCGAGCCAGACAGTTTCATAGATGTGATGCTAAACGGGCGGATAGACAGTTCAAATATGGATGAAAGGTTCTTGATGGCTGCGGACGGACCATCGACAGATAGTTCAAACGGCATATCGATTGGCTTGGGATTGCTGCTATCGGCATTGGTTTGTTGGGCAACCTCATCATCGGTACCAGTTATACTTTCTATCTTGAGATTGTTTTGGACCATTAGTTTTTCTAGGCTGGTTGTGAGAGCCGGAAAGTCATATTTGCTCGGGAGGGCATCCAATATGATCCTGGCGTTATCACCGTCCTTTTCGCGCTGGCCAGCTGAGTTTCCACCAATTACATTCTCTGCCGAGCCGACAAAAGCTTTGTAACGGGTTATGAGCTCTGTTGTAGCAGCAACGTTTGCCTTGAGCTTATCGCGAGATTTCTCCTTTTTGCTAATCACCCGCGCCTGGTACGACCGTTGGCTCAGTAGTGCCCGGCTAGCTACCAGAGAGAATACGACTATGAACATACCGATCGCGATAGCTGCAACCATCGTTGCATTGGCTTTGCTGATTTGTAGGCGTTTGGTTGATGGTGTAAGTTTTGTGGCCATAATTGTATCCTACGGTGTTACTTTTTGATCGGCTGGTTTAAATAAATCGGCTGGCTTTTCGGTCTCGGAACGTGTAGTAATTTTGCCTGGTGGGACAGTCATAATCACGTCTTTTGAGCTATCAAAAATGTCCTGGTTAAACGTGAGGGTAACGGTGTAGTTTGCTTCTTTATCGCTGCGACTAAAGCTAGACAGCACCACGCTAGAGAAAGCGTTTTTGGCTGTAATACTACCGTCTTTGGTACTGTAGGTGGTGAATTTGAGCGTGTCCACAAAGGTATTGACGGTGGCCAAGCTATCAGCACTGCCCTCAAACTGCATGGTATGGGCCGCATAATCAACATCCATCGATGCAATGCTTATCTGGGCCGGTATAATCTGGCTTATATAGACAAATAACCGTGAGGTGACAGGCTTTTGGTTATGTAAGGCCGGCAAACTCTTAAGCTGGTTCTGAATAGTCAAAACTTTGCCCAGATCGGTTGTTGACTCGAGTTTCTTGGTATACGTCTTGATGTCTTTGTTGATGTCGCTCAGATGCTTCTTTTGTAGCCCATTAACCGCCAGGAACAATATGATCATTACGGATAGGCTTGCTCCAGCTACAAGGCTTGCAATCAGCAAGACAGAATGTTTGGTGCGGCGGGCACGAATGTATTCGAGCTTTACGTCTGGTAATAAGTTGAACTGTATCATTCTTGTCTCTCCGCCAGTCCTGCCGCCACGCAGAAGTGATTAGATACGCTTAGGAGCTCATTTTGCCTCGAGGCCGGGAACGAGACATTCCGCCAGGCATTGCCAATCTCTACATTCAAACCAAATTTGTTGGCAATATAGAGCGGAAACTCCGGTAACGCCGATGCGCCGCCCGTCACAACGATACGATCAATCCGACTATCGTTGTAACGCGTCTGAAAGAACTTGATAGATTTATCTATCTCCGTCATAAGGATGTCAACCGTACCGATAATGGCATGATATATCTGACCTTCGAGCTTATCCTGGCTCAAGCCGAACTTGAAGACGAATTGTTTGGCCTGGTTATCATCAATATTAAGGTTTTGCGAAGCAGATTTGATAATGGCCTCGGTGCCGGTAGGTATGGTACGCACCAGTCGTGGCGCGCCGTTCATGCTGACTACAAGGTCAGTTGACTTATGGCCAACATCTAGCACCATTTGCGGTACTGCGGTATTGGCTGGAGTAATTGCCCGGCTCAACGCCATACTATCGGGTTCGAAGGCTATCACGTTGAGGCCAATTGACTCCAGCATATCCAGCCGGGTCTCTACGAAGTCATTGGTTACACTGGTTAGCAAGACCTCGACTTTGGTCTTGTCCTTGGGTGAATCCCCCAGTACAGCCCAGTCAAATTTGGATTCGGCTAGGGGTGTGGGGATCAGTGAGTCAGCCTGGTATTGAATAGTCTTAGAGATTTCGTCTGGTGACAAACGGTCAATGTCTACAACCGTGCTAAAGACTCTGTTGGACGGTATGCCTACGGCAACGTTACGGGTAGTTATGTGGGCTTGGTTCAATAGCTCTTGCAACGCCTGCACCAGCTTTTGGTGATCGGCCTTGGAGTCGCTGAGGGCAATCTTGCTATCTACCGGCAAAAAGGCGTACTTGACGAGTGCCTTAACCTGTCCGCTACCCCTCAGTTCGACTAGGCGGATAGCGGTAGTGCCAATGTCCAGCCCAAAAAATTCAGATACCCCACTCAGTAGACTCATCCCGTTAAGGTCTCCGCCGATTTAAGTTCTTTGTTTGATTTAATTGTTCGCATAAACGTTTAGCCCACTCTTCCCTGCCATAGAACACGACAGGACTACGTTGGCTTAATTATATCATAAGCGGAATGCTTGCACACAAGTAAAAATGCTCAATGGACATTGAGCATTAAAGTATTGGTGGCAAGCTGGTTATAGAGTCGTATGTTTTAGAGCCAGTGGACGAAGGCAGTCCGGATGCCGGACGCGACATATAACTCTCCGGCCCGTTGATGATCAACTCAGCGGCATTGGGGAATATACCAAGGTTGTAGGGATGCTCAGAAACAGCGCTGAACACAAGCGATTTATATGTCCGTAACCACTTAATAGACTTGGCAATCAGCTGGCCTCGCACGATAAGTTGACTATCGCAGTTAGCATACAGTTCGTTGACATTTAGCAGACGATGCGTATCATCGCTCACCTCCGGAGTACCTTTATCATCAATTCCGGTGCAAGTGTATATAGTATCTTTCGCAACGTAGGTACCATCCAGTTCAGTCACGCTACTGTCTATATAGATATTGCGAGATGCTACAAAGGTAACAGACGGGATATCATTGAGATTATCCCATTTATGGCCTGGAACGATATCGTGAGGAGGAAGATGAGGATAGCCGCCTATATAGAAGATATCACCCATGATAGTAATGTCGCCATTCACATACACGGTTAGGCGACTACCGTTATAAACCCATGCGTACGGTTCAGTAGGCACCAGCGTCAACGAACTATTATGACGATATATACCTTGAAACGAATTATTTGCAATAATTTGTGCGTGTGGTTGGCTATATACTAGGTCACTATCTCCTGGGTCGGTATAGTTGTCCGCACAATTGGCTAAGGTAAACCCACCAGCCGAAGGTTCGGTATTAGCAAAGCTCAGGCCGTTGGGAGGAATGGGAAGAATAGGAGGCGACAGAGTAGCGTCACGAATTTTGGCAGTTGCATAGCCCTTGATAACTCCTAGTGCAAATGTAGCTAGCTGGCTACCGGCACCACTATAGTTGTCGTTGAGAAACGTGGTGATATTGCCACTGCCATCGCCACCGCCGCTACATACATCATCACCATAGATGGCGAGGTAGGGCTTTAGTACAATGCGCGGGGGAGGAGGACAGTCTGAGTCGGTAAGGGGATCGCAAACTGTACAAACAGAGGTGACGGGATCGCAAACTGTACAAACAGAGGTGACGGGATCGCAAGGTGTACAAACAGAGGTGACGGGATCGCAAACTGTACAAACAGAGGTGACGGGATCGCAAACTGTACAAACAGAGGTGACGGGATCGCAAACTGTACAAACAGAGGTGACGGGATCGCAAGGTGTACAAACAGAGGTGACGGGATCGCAAACTGTACTAGTGCCTACGCCGGAACAATATATAATCGGTAGCGGAGAAGGCCCAGTTAGTGTGGCAAGCACACTATATGGGCCGGGCACGTCATCAAAAACATCGTCCGATCTACCTATCCCCTCCCCATCAGATGGTGTTAGCGGTATGGACGTAAATGACACATTGGGAATGTTATACAGAGGCGGAGGGCTGCTGGGACCAGTGATACGTATGAGCATATTAAACTCAGCGTCTGTAATAGCCGCGCCCTTACTGCCTGGAACATAAGTAATCTTGACAGTTATATAGAATTTTACACCTATCTCAGGGTTAGCCCCCTCAGAATTAGTCACAGCGCATTTTGGTGTTACGCATGCTGGCACCGTCTCAGCACTACCTACATCGTTGTAAACACCCGTACCCGAGCCATTAGTCTTGGTATCTTCAGCCTGGAGCTTATAGATATGCTGCTTGTAATCCTTATGGTCTGCCAAGTTAAATTCAAATCCGTGGCCAGGATGGTCGAGCTGGTTCTCATTGGCTGTACCTTCATGAATCTGCGTACCGTCCTTAAGAATCCTGTACTTCACAGCCGTTCCTGGGCTATCTTCATCTGATGCCCAACCCTTGGCTGCATCGCAATCAGCCGAAAGCAAACCTCCTTTTGGCACAAATTTATTACATACTACCCAACTATCATTGTCACTAGCCGATGTAGTGGGTGCGCCGTGCGCATAATACCCACTGGTTGATACGGCTATGGTATGCGCTTGCGCTGGATCATTACCAGGTATACTTACATTTTTAGTTGTTGAACCGCCTGGGAATGATATGCCAGGTTGCGCCACACCATCAAGACTCCAGTTTACAGTGTATGGACCGCCATCGGGGTCAGCGGATGTAATATCAAAAGTTGTGCTATTGCAATCTATATCTGTCATGCTTATTGACGGTTCATTGTCCAGAGGTGGTGGCAGCACAGTAATCAGAATGGGAAATGGCAGCTTATTTTCGGGGCATGGGCCAAAGTCGAATATACTTGAGATTGTTATGGGGGCGGGCACACATCTGAAGTTTGGGGCATCCGGAAACTGGTTGATAGTTTTGGTCCCCAGAGTAATAGTGTGGATGGCTGTAGCAGTAAAGCCACCAGGTGGCGCAAAGTTAAAGCCACTCTCCTTTTTATGATACGTCCCCACCGGATTACCTGGGTTAAAATCAAGCGCAATTTGGTCACCCACTATGTCGGACACCCCAGAAGTGTATGAGTTCACAATCATCATGTGCAAGTAGTCTGTACTGCCGCCACTTGAGTGACAAGTGGCACCATTGAAGTTAAAATCTAAAGCTACCGAAGGCGTACCATATGGCACTACCATCGAAACTTTGGTTGGCTCTCCTGCGGGAGAAATCCACTGGGTCAACGCCGGGCTAAATAGCCCATGATCACAAAACCTAAGGTATTCCCAATTGAACGTTGGCAGACTCCACACATATAACGGGTTTAAAATCCCTGTAGGATCAGAGGCACTAGCCTTAGATGGGAAGACAGCAATACCGAGCACAGAAAGCAGCAATGCCAACGTCGTTAGCCCAAAAACAGATTTATAGTTAGGCTTTAAGATTCTATGAAGCCTATTTTTCATCTTTGGGTACTCCACCGAAATTCGCCTTGAGAGATTCGTTTTGCTGCTCCAGAAACATAACAGTTACCTTTAGCTCTTCAGGCTTTAATGTTTGACTGCCTAGTATTGGATCGTAGCCAACCCCGGGCTGATATACCTCCGCGAGCAAATCATAATATTTTCTGGCATTGGCCGCGTCACTAAGGTTTATATAGTAGGTAAGCACCACATACAGCAGATCAGGATCTTGCTTATACCCAGACACTTCCTGTATTCTAGCGACGACTTTGGAAAGTTCCTGGACCTTTTTAGGATCTAACAAAGGCTTGGCTTCTTTAAGCACTGAACAGCTTTTTGAAGACTGCTCTGCGCAGCTTATGCCAGCCTGGTTGGTTGAGGTGCGGTCTTTGTACCAAGTATAGGTCCTGTACCCGCCATAGCCTGCCCCGCCCAGTACCAATGCCACGCTCAGGAGCACCAGGGCACGTCTGCCCTTTTGCTTAGTAGAAGCCATCTGCGACAACGAAACACCAGCAGGGGCGTCCTCGGCCTTCTTTTGTTTGGACTTTTTCATAACTTACACTAATTATAGTACAAAGCTTACGTTTTTATAACAAAGACTATTTTGTATTTAATCACTCTTATCGGGGACAGTCCCTTAACAGAGGAAGTATTTGCAGAATATTTGTCCTATAGCTTTAAGTTAGAGAGGATTCAGCGAGAGCTAGGATACCATTACTAACATGGGCTAATGCTCAGGTTACCATTAACGGATAGGGTAACCTTTACTTAGTAGCTAATACGCAATAGCAGTAGTGTTTTGTATTATTTTTGGACAATAAACTGCTCTACCTCTGTTGCACTTTGCCGATTATAGATATTTGTAGGTTTCCTGGTCCCGTTTGCCAATAAAAATAATATCCGGTTCTTTCCCCTGCCGTATGGTAAAGATAATCCGGTAGTTACCAACTCTGACCCTAAGCAATCCTTTATGACCCTTCAGGGCTTTAACATCAAGCCCCTCCAAATTGTTTAATACAATCTGCTCAATCACAGGTTTTAGTAGACGGAGCTGTTTTGCCGGCAGCTTTGAGAGTAGTTTTACAATTTTGTCAGCCATACTTACTTAGTAAGTTTTTCAATAGCCCGCAGCACGTCCTTGGCAGGAACTCCACTTGGGTTAATCTCACGAAAGTCTACGACTGTTTCCCACACGCCCTCATCACCCCACTCGTCTATGATACGTTGCCCTTTAAGCCGGCGTACGATTGTTTCACGAATAAAGTCGCTCCGGCTGGCGTACTCGCCTTTTGCTGCCACGTCAATTTTCTTAAGCAGTTCTTCTGGTAGTGATAAATTAATTGTCTTGGTCATACACTAAATGTATGTTATTTGTATGTATATGTCAATATGACTTTGTCCTTATCTCATCGCTCATCGGGGACAGTCCCTAGAAGCCCTAGAAGCCAAGAAACTATCGGTAGTGAGCGGCAAACAGAAGTTAAAGCTTCGCGACTAAAAGATCTGGCACTCGATTAAAGTCTAAGTCAAGCGTTACGAGCAAGCAATCGTGCTCGAGTGTTAAGGCTGCAATCCATATGTCGTTCGTATTAATTGGTGTGCCGGCAAGTTTGAGTTGCCGAAATAGTGCCGCGAATAATCTTGTTGTTTTGTCAGTAATCGTAATGGTAGTAACATTCGAGCCGTCCAACAGTTTTTGGAGTAAAGCTTCATTTTCTTGGCTTTTGGTCCCCAAAGAAAAGCCAGCCCGCAGCTCACCTACGACAATTAATGGTATTAGTATCTGATTATCAGAGCGAAAGAAAATTTTTAAACGTTTATCGCCACGATTAAAACCCGAGTAGGCACTAGTGTCTAAAACAAGTTTCTCGCTTTTCATTGCCAAAGCTTTTTATCAATTTGTGACAAATCTTTTATTGCCTCATCGAACGATTCATCAAGTGTGTTTGCTCCGAATAGCCAATCAAAATTATCGTCAACAGGCTGCTTCGTAGTCCCAAATGTCTGCAAGGATAGTAGATCAACTACCGTCTGATTAAATGACTTACCTGATTGGTTCGCACGTTTTCGTATAACTCTATCGACTGAAGGTGGGATATTTCTGATTGTATATTGAATCTTGGTCATGTATACATAGTATACAATGCATGCTCCAGTGTCAAGTCTTAGATAATATATGCTACGATTAACAGATGAGAAATAGTGAGGTATGGTTGTGTCTCTTTCTATAGCAATCGTAGGTCTACCTAATGTTGGCAAGTCTACCCTGTTTAACGCCCTGACTAACAATAATGTCTTGGCGGCCAATTACCCCTTTGCCACGATCGAACCAAACACTGGCATTGTGCCGATCCCCGATGAGCGTCTGCAAAAACTGTCAGAGATATACGCAAACGCACCTATTAAACCTGCTACGGTGACATTTGTCGACATTGCTGGATTGGTAGCCGGGGCCAGCAAAGGTGAAGGCTTGGGTAACCAATTTTTAGCACACATCCGAACCACAAACGCAATTGTGCAAGTGGTACGGGCATTTGATGACCCAAACGTACAGCACGTTGATGAGCAACATAATCCCCAAAAAGACATAGACGTTATTAACACCGAGTTAGTCCTGGCAGACCTCGCCACCGTCCAAAAGCGTTTGCCTATAATCGAAAAAGAAGCCCGAATCAATCCCAAGTTGAAGCCCGTCTATGACACTCTAAAACGAACACATGATATACTCAATTCTGGCAGGCCACTTTACTCTGTTAATGATCTTGATTTGGCACATATTTTGGACTTACAATTGCTAACCGCAAAGCCTATTATTTATCTCTTTAACGTAGACGAACCAACCTTGCAAGGTGCCACCTTGCAAAAGGAGTTGGGAGGTTTGGTGTCCCCTGCCAAAGTACTGTTTGTGTGTGCCAAATTAGAAAGCGAACTAGGTGGCCTAGACGCGGCGGATGCCCGGGAACTGCTGGAAAGTTATGGTCAGCCTGAGTCTGGGCTGGATCAACTCGTTCACGCCGCCTATGACGTGCTGGGTTTGCAGAGCTACCTCACTGCTGGTGAAAAAGAAGTCCGAGCCTGGACCATAGCCAAAGGCGCCACTGCCCCGCAGGCGGCTGGCGTGATACATGGTGATTTTGAGAGGGGCTTTATCGCCGCTGAAGTCGTTGGTTATTCCGATCTGATAGCCATTGGTTCTATGTCGAGCGCCAAAGCCGCCGGCAAAGTCCGTACCGAGGGCAAGACCTATGTAATGCAACCCGATGATGTGGTTGAATTCCGCTTCAATATTTAGCCTGAGCGCGCCTTATGCTCGGTTCGAAAACCGGCGCTGCATAGTCAGCGAAGCAGTTGGGTAGGCACCAATGCGGCGGAATGGACGTGGGGGGGTCTGGACTGGTGACTGTATGTAAAATTGCTGGGGTGGAGTGACCAGTTGTGTACCTAGCGACCCGGGCATGGTAGCTGGTGGCACAAATTGCTGGGTTATCTGCTGTTCATAACCCTGTAATTGCTGTGGCGGCTGATGGCGCAGCTCCATAACCTTGTCTTGGACGTAGGCGGTCAGTGCGCGGAGGTTCCTTTGCCTCAAGCTAGTAAATCGCAATATCTTGTTGATAGTTCTAACAAATACTGTTGAGTCAAGCAGCCGGGCGCAATAATCAATCTCAGAAATCATGTCGTAGCGGACGTCTTCGAGGCTGAGGAACCACATCTTTTTGTCTATCAGTAACAAGCGCCGGTCGGTGGACACAAGCAGCGCAAAGCCACCCTCGTAGCGACCATTGGCAGCATTGGTGATAACTTCGTCATGCGTAAGGATATGCTGGAGCTCGCGGACTTCCGGCTTGCCCCAGTAACGGTTATGGATGCCCAAGCGACTGAGTTGGAGCTCAATTTCGTTTAGTGCTTTCATGGATCGCAATATCCCTCCTTACAACCTAACTACATGATGCGCCCCGAAAACTTATAAAGCAGTAACTTTCGTCACTTCGGATATAAGATTTTCGTCACATAGGTTGGTAAAAAAGGTTGGTAAAATACTATATTCATGACACAATCAAGTTACGATGCTAGCCAGTGCGGTCCAGGTCGCAGCACTTGTGAGTGCCTTTCGGCGGGGAACAAAGCTGTCATACCGAAAAGGCGAGTATATAGTACGTCCCGGAGAAACAGTCTCCGGAATTTTTTATATAGAAAAGGGACTGGTTAAAGCCTTTAACATCAGCAAATACGGCGAAGAAAACCTTCTGATTATCCGCAAAGAACCTGACATTTTCCCCCTTATTTGGGGTATTACCGGCCAAGAGCGTAACATCATCTACCAGACGCTTGGCCCCACCGTCGTTTGGCGTATTGATCGTGAAAAGTTTGTAGCTTTTTTGGGGAACCACCTTGATTCCCTACCGCCGCTACTTGACATGACTACCGAAATGTACCGCCGGCATTCGGAGCGCATTTTGAATCTGCAATACCGCTCGGTCCGCGAACGGGTAATATCGTTTTTGTTAACCACGTCAACAAGGTTTGGAAAATCTACCAAAAACGGCTTGCTGATTGATGTGCCACTAAGGCATCAGGATATTGCCAGCTCTATCAATTCTAGCCGTGAAACAACCAGCCGGGAGCTGGCTTATCTGGAACGCAAAGGGCTCATAGAGCTGGACTCACCCCTTATAACCCTCAAGGATATCAAAAAACTAGAGTCTTTTCTTTAGCGGTTGCCAGTTTAGTGCCAGTTGCCAACAATTTTTTCTATGGTTTGGACGATGGTCTGATGGCTTGGCATGGCATTGTCCTGATAGTAGTGATTGGTACCGATATAGTTTTCTACAACGCTCAAGCAGTGGATTTCATCGGTTAGAATGTGCATGCGATCTACCGCCCCCACGCTGGCGAGAGGTGTAGCTACAATAAGGCGATTCACCTTGATGGTTTTGAGATAATCAACTGCCGCCTCGAGCGAAAAGCCACTGCTCATCCCATCTGACACCAATATAATGTGACGATTGCGTAGCAAGTCCTTACGAATCAGGCCTTCATTGCCAAGCAAATGATGGATATCATGCAGTTTCTCGATTTTTTTTTCTTCAATCAGTCCATGATACTCCATATCAAATTCTTCCAGCTGGCCGGTCGAGTACATGTGATTGTAAGTAAAAATACCGTCTTGATTAATCACGGCAACTGGTTCATGCTCGCCCGGTACCTGAATTGGTTCGATAAGCAATAAGGTAAGCGAGCAACGCAGCACGGCCGCTATCTGAGCACCAACCACGACCGCGCCATCAGATAAGGCAACTATGGCACAATTGCGCTCACGATATTTAAGAAGTTCGGCCGCCAGCTGCTGGCCGGCCTCAATACGATTGACAAAATACATAATACAGCCAGTGTACTACACTACCCTAAGGAGATAAAAACGCTCGACATTGCCCTTGCTACCACTAACTTTGGAGTCAGCCTTGCCGCGGATCACAAATAGTTCCTTAGCCCACGCTTCAAAACTCCTCAGAATATCGCGGCGCAGGTGGTCATTCTTGATAACTCCTTTGTGCTTGGTATGCTCCCCCGTCTCAAACTGCGGCTTTACCATGGCAACAATCTGCGTTTGGTCACCAACGATTTTGGCAATATATGGCAGGATAACTCTCAAAGATATAAACGACACATCAACCAACACTACATCAAAATTATCATTCCCTGAGCGATCGGTCATTTTGTGATAATTTTGGGCGAAGTTGCGGATATCTGTTTGTTCGTGCAGCTCAATACGGGGATTAGTGCGCAAGGTCGGATGTAGTTGGTTGGTGCCGACGTCTACGGCAATCACTTTTTGTGCACCATGTTGTAATGCATAATCGGTAAACCCACCGGTCGACGAACCTACATCTAGTACCACTTTGTTTTTAAAGCTAAGGCCGAGTTTGTCAGCCACCGAGGCCAGTTTGAGCGCTGCCCGAGAGACATACTGTTCTGTAGCCAGAAGCTGAATCGTGTCTGTTCCGCCAACCGGTTGGCTCGGCTTAATAACCACTGCATCATTTACCTTTACCAGCCCTAGTTTGATGTAGCTGGCTGCTTGGCTACGCGTTGATACCAAACCGCGTTGCACTAGTTCTTGATCGAGCCGCTGGAGCGCCATTTAGCCCTTTACGCGCGTACGATACGTACCACTTGCCGTATCAATACTAATAACATCACCAGATTTGATAAAGGCCGGCACCTTGACAGTGATACCCGTTTCGAGCTGTGCATCCTTGGTGATAGCACTACTGGTGTCGCCCTTCACGGCGTCTTCGGCATAAGTGACTTTGAGCGGAACGTTTTTGGGTAGCTCAATGGTGATAACACGACCGTCAAAAACTTGGGCCTGTACACTATCGCCTTCTTTCATATACCCCGCCTGGTCACCAATAACATCGGTATCCAGCTCAAACTGTTCATACGTGTCTTGATCCATGAAATAAAAAATTTTACCAGCACTGTACAAATACTGTACATTCTTGTTACTTACATCTGCCTTGTCGATTTGTTCATTGCCTTTAAACGTTTTGGCGATTACCCGGCCATCGAGCAAACTTTTGATACGAACGTTTACAATACTGCCACCCCGCCCTACAACTTTTTGAGCATACTCAACTACCCTGTACGGTACACCGTCCAGTTGAAATATTGTCCCTTTTTTAAGATCTGTTAGCCCTAGCCCCATAATAAAGATTTTAGAAGTGAGATTCTAGATTTTAGAATTCTTACTTTTTATTCCTTTCAACTTGTTAGCCCTTTGTAAACCGCTTAGAAGCTTATGCGTGAGGATATACATGCTTTCTAGCTTATCGAATTCCTCTTGTTTAATGTAACCTACGCCCTTGGCAATAAGGATCTGATTCTCTACCTCCGTTAGGGAGCCGTGTGCCATACCATAAAACTGGTCTTTTTCCCTTGCACCGTTTCTACCAAATCCCTCTGCAATGTTTGAAGACACTGAAACTACAGCACGCTGTAGTTGGCTTGTTAGTCCATATTGCTCTTGTCTAGGAAATTGGGCTGTCGTTTTATAGACTGCTAGTGCAAGCTTGTAAGACTCTTGCCATACAATTAGGTCTTTAAAAGTTTTGGCAACCATATTCTAAAATCCAAAATCTGAATTCTATAATTTAATTATTCGCAACAAATGGCAGTAGCGCAATGTGGCGGGCGCGCTTGATGGCCTTGGCTAAGCGTCGTTGCTGGCTTTCGGTTAATCCCGTCTTTTTGCGGGTTTCAATCTGTCCATAGATGTTTACATAGCGCTGCAAGGTCTTGATATCCTTATAGTCAAAGTACGCTACGTCTGTTCGGTGTTTAAAAATTTTTGCCATAAACTTCTCCTTCGTCGAATTAATGATCAATGTTCATTGCTCAATGATTCATTACTTCATTCATTGATCATTGAAACTTGAGCATTGAGCATTTTTAAAATGGGATGTCGTCGAGGTTAATCGGTTCATCGCCGATATCTTCGATTTTGACTTCGTCTTCTTTGGGTTTCTTGCTGGGTTTGGGTCCGCCAGCTGGCGGATTCTCCGCTGGGCTCTGATCTTCGCTGGACTGCGTATCCCCGCCGCCGCTAGCGCCCTCACTGCGCGCGCCCAGAAATGTCACATCTTGGGCAACTACTTCTACTTTGCTCCGCTTTTGACCATCCTGCTCCCAGCTACGGCTTTGTAAGCGCCCATTTACCAGCACCGGCCGGCCTTTGGTTACATATTGCGCCACCCTTTCGCCAAGTGGGCCCCAAGCTACGATATCGATATAGTCGGTTGATTCCTGCCATTCCCCACTTTTGTCTTTGTAGCTTCGGTTTAGTGCCAGGCTAAAGTTTACAACGCTCTGACCGCTTGGGATTTGGCGCAGCTCAGGATCCCGCGTCAAATTACCCATTAAAATTACTTGATTGAATGATCGTGCCATATTTGCTCCTTTTAGTCACTTCCGCTATCAGTTTACCATTGTCCATAGACGACCATACTTTTACTATTTTATATTTGCCGAAAAATGTACAAGGTAATTGTGTGGAAAACGGTAAAGGGCAAACGCTCGGCAGCTTCTATTCTTCTGTTTTGTCGTCCTTTTCTTCGTATTCGCTTTCGCCAGATGGCGAATCGCCGCGTTCTGCCGCTTTTTTGGCCTTTTCGGCCTTGGCGACTTCGGCTTTGGCTATAGCCCTCAGGTCGGGCCGCACAATCAAAAAGCGAATTACTTCGTCGGTGATATTGAGTGTAGTCTCGACCTTGCGAACATTCTCACCTGGCATGTCGACCACATAAAACACATACACGGCATGTTCTAGCTTTTTAATAGGGTATGCCAGCTTGCGTTTGCCCCAATTATCGGTACTTACCACCTTGCCGCTATGGTCGGTAAAAAGTTTTTTTACCTTAGTTTCGGCTTTATCCAGATCAATCTCTAGATCGGGATGGTATAACACTACCACCTCATACTGAGCCATGTAAACTCCTTCCGTGGGTTAAAGCCTATGCTCCCTAGAGGACATAAGCTGAAGTTGATATAACAGATTGATTATATGTCAGTCGCCTCTGTTAGTCAACTCTCACCCAGTAGTAAATCGGCTGCAACCTTAAGGTCGTGGCTGAGTCTGGTTGGAGTAGCCTATCGATAATAAGGACGAAGTTAGGTTTTTTCGGGCTGGTCGGGCATATCATCATACACGTCATCGCTCTTGCCTGCTGCGTTCGACTCGGATGCCGGACCGCCAAAGACCTCGTCCAGGCTACTTACCAAAACCTCACGGGGGCGAGAACCGTCGGCCGGGCCAACTATGCCTTGCTCTTCCATACTCTCTACAAGACGCGCGGCTTTGCCATAGCCAATCCGGAGTCGGCGCTGTAACAGACTGGTACTAGCCTTGCGAGCCTCAATAACTACCCGAACGGCATCTTTGAAAACCGGCTCATCGGCAGCGTCAACATCGGCCACCACTCCACCGCGACTATTAAGTTTTACTGGTTGGCTGATAATATCATCATCATATTGTGGGGGGCGCTGCATACGAAGGAAATCGGTGACTTTCTGTACCTCGCCAATTTCTACCAAAGCACCCTGAACGCGTTTGGGTTTGGGCATATCAGCCGTAGAGTACAGCATATCTCCCATACCCAGTAGTTTCTCGGCTCCAATTTGATCGATTATAGTACGTGAATCTACCTGACTGGTGGTTGTAAAGGCTACTCTGGCCGGAATATTGGCCTTGATCAGGCCGGTAATAATATCCACGCTAGGACGTTGAGTTGCAATAACCAAGTGAATGCCAACAGCGCGAGCCTTTTGGGCAATACGCACAATTAGCGCTTCTACATCGCGGGCAGCCATCATCATAAGATCGGCCAGCTCATCAATAACAATGACAATGTAGGGCATGCCCTCATCTTGCTTCACCTGGTTGTACTCAATAATATTGCGTTTTTTGTCGCCGGCAAGCGTACGATAGCGTCGCTCCATTTCGGCCACCGCCCACTTGAGCGCGCTGATGCACTTTTCTGGCTCGGTAATTACCCCAGTAAGTAGGTGTGGAATTTCATCGTACGGCGACAGCTCTACATGCTTGGGGTCGACCAAAATAAGCTTAAGATCGCTGGGGCTGTTGCGATACAGCAAGCTGGTTAATATAGTATTGATCATGACTGATTTGCCAGAGTTCGTCTGGCCAGCCACCAACAAATGCGGCATATTATCGAGTGAGGCCACAATAGGTACACCAGAGATATCCTTACCAATAACAAAGCCGAGCGGACTCTTGAGCTCGTTCCACTCGTTTGCGCTCAAAATGCTGGCTAGCCGTACCGTGGCAGGCTTGATATTTGGCACTTCTATGCCAACGGCTTTTTTACCAGGGATCGGTGCTTCTATGCGGATAGACTGAGCGGCTAGATCGAGTGCTAGGTTGTTCTCTAGTGCGGCAATTTTGGTCAGCTTTACACCAGCTGGCGGTTTGAGCGTGTACTGCGTTACCCGCGGGCCAACGTTGGCACCTTCCATGTCGACATTAATGCTAAAATTCGCAAATGTTTCTTTAATGGTATCGGCATTGCCTTCAACGTCACCGGCATTAGCTTTGTCTTGCTTTTGGTTGAGCAAATCAATTGACGGAAATTGCCAATCCGGATCGCTCGCCACCGTTAGTGCTTGGTGATTTTCGGCAGAGGTAAAGCGCTGTGCCGTGTTTTTGAAATTACTTAAACGCGCATCGCCATGCTCCACCGGTACGCCTTCGTTGAGCTTAAAGCCACCATCGGTCGCCTTTTGCTTGAGGGACTCCAGATCAGTGTCGTCCTCTTCGCGCCTAAATAATGCAGCCAGCTGCATAATAACCCGCGGCGAGATGCCAAAGACAAAAAAGTATGATAGCCCCGCAAAGATAAAGAACATCAATCCGGCGGGCCATTTGTCTATAGCGCCCAGCACTGTGTTGCCTACCAAGCGGCCGACTTCCCCACCGTGCCCGCCACTGTAATTGCCCAACTCATCGCGACTGGCAAAAGCTACATAAAACCAGCTGGCACTAAAAGTTAGTGCCGCCAGCATGCTAATAAGTTTGGCCAGCGGTATCTCGTGATCTTCGCTCTTGAATTTCATAATACCAAAGAACACTAACGCTATGGAAGTAACATATGCAGCCCAGCCCAATGCCCAGTAGGTACCCTGAAACAGTCCTACCGGCAGCGGCCCGCCAGTGCCAAAACCACCCAGCAACAAAAACAACGCCAGTACCATAAGAATAACCGCCCCAGCTAATGGCCAGAAGGCCGATTGTTGGGTGTCGGCGGCGGCGGCTTTTTTTCGTGTTTGTTTTTTCTTTCTAGCCATCGGTGTTTTTATTATATCACTGTTACTTTTGTTGTTCTCTAGTAGCATAGAATCGACTTAAAGCATCGAGAGCTAAGTTATCTAGCTCCTGTAAGCGTTGCTTTTGTTGCTCGCTAAAAGGGGGTGATAGTGAGTTAAAATAGAACCTTCTTTGCTCCTGGAGCCCACCAACTTCTGTCTTTAGAGCTTCAAGACCAGGCTGCAATGGTGTATCGTGTGTCATAACATTTTATATTATAGCAAAAATCACAACACTTGTCAATACCGTGGCTCTAGTGGACTTATGCGACAGGGTCTCGATCTCACTTTAACCCTATGCCAATTTTCCCCAGTTACTTGTCTCTTTCCGCCAATACTTTAACTATCACCTGCTCTTCTATAGTTACGTAATAGTCTAAGCCGTCTTGGACTGCTGCTTCACTTGGGGGATGTGAGTTGGTTGTCGAGCTGGGCTCTGTAAGTTGGATTACGTTGTTACTATTGTTCATTTTCTATGTTATGTACTTAAAACAATACATATTGTAACAAATAATTGTAGTTTTGTCAAGTTAATCTATACGGGCGTCTTGGTTGAGAAGCTTGGCACGCATCTGTTGGAAGCGGCGTTGTAGCTCTTCCGCCTCTTCGGGTTTGGCTCTGCCGCTAGTATCAGCATTGTTATTGGTTGGCTTTTCACCACTTTCACCACTCTTGCCACCAATCACATTGACTACGGGGATAACAATCGGGCTACGCCCAGTTTGTTCGAACAAAAAATGTGTGATGTGCTCTTTGAGCTCTTGCTTGAACCGGTCCAGATCAATCCGTTTGAAACGCTGAGCGACGGCCCGGCGTAGCTCGGTCCTAAGGTTACTCATCAGATCCTCGTTATCGCGTATATATATGTATCCTCGACTAATAATATCTGGGCTGGTCAGCAAATTACCAGTTTTTTTGTCAACCGTGAGAATGATTGCCACCAATCCTTCTTCTGCCAACATCAAACGATCTTTGACGACAATATTGCCAACGATAGCACCCGTTTGATCGACCAGTACGGTACCATGAGGTACTTCGCCGGCCGACTCCATTTTATCCGGTGTCAGCAAAATTACCTCGCCATTTTCAACATTTAAAGTGTTCTTGCGGGGAATGCCATGTTCGATAGCCAGTTCTATGTGCCGCTGCTTCGAACGATAGGCACCGTAGATTGGGATAAAAAACTTCGGTTTGAGCATGTTAATCATTTCGGCGTACTCATCTTGGCTAGCATGGCCGGAGGTATGAAGTGGTCCGATATGATCAATCTCAGCGTTTCGATGCTCATATACGTGCACTCCTTTGCGTACTAGGCCGTCTACCATTTGTCCAATCAGGGCATCGTTGCCAGATTCCGGAATCGGCGCGCTGGAAAGAATCACTGTATCCTGTTCCTTTAGCTTAATATGTTTGTGCTCGCCAGCCGCCATACGTTGGAGCGCGGAGTTAGGTTCACCTTGGCTTCCAGTACATACCACTACTAGTTCATCATCTTTCAGACTGCCAGAACCAGCGATTGGTACAAAGGTTCCCTTTGGGATCTTCATGAAGCCGTGGCGTACGGCCATTTCAAGAGTACTGACCATACTGCGGCCGTCCATAGCAACTTTTTTATTGTGATGGACTGCAGCATTTACAATCATCTGAACCCGTTTCATGTTAGTCGAGAATAGGGCAACAAAGATTCGACCCGGGGCTTTGTCCATTATGTCGATAATTGTTGGCTCTATAATACTTTCTGATGGCGTGCGGCCAGGACGGTCGGAGGTAGTACTCTCGCTCAAAAGAGCTAGTACACCTTCATCCCCTAGCTGTTTAAGTCGTTCATAGTCGGTTACTTCTTGGTCAAGCGGTTTAGGGTCAAATTTAAAATCTCCTGTGTTAATAATACGGCCAACTGGCGTATCAAGCACAATAACGGTGCTGCCGGGTATAGAGTGCGTAACACGTACAAGCTCAACCATGAAAGGCCCAACTTTTAGGCGTTCATGAGTGTTTTCGTTCATGGTAACGGTTCTTAGCTCAAAACCTTGTGGCATAGGCAATCCAAAATTACCAAAAATTTCTTCTACGCGGCCAATAGTAAATTTGGACCCGTAAATCGGTGCTGGCAGTTTTGGCACAATATGTGGTAAGGCACCAATATGGTCCAAATGTCCATGAGTAATGATATATGCACGTAGCTTATGTTTAATGCTTTCCAGATATGTAGTATCAGAAATACCGTAGTTAATACCGGGTAAATCAACACTCAGGTCATTGCCCGCATCGATCACGACGGCATCATTCATATATTCAACTAAAATCATATTTTTGGAGCCACCACCGTCCATACCGCCTAGTCCTATGATTTTTAATCGTGGCTTATCATCAATCACATTTGCCCGTTGTTGTCTTTCAATAGGCTTATTACTGGCGTCTGAATACTGGCTGGCAATGCGGTGCGCATCTTCCTGTGTGCGTTTTTGGGCACGAATAGCCGCCCCGCGTGATGCACTACGCGCCACCGGTGCCGCTTGACTACCATTGGTATGATTTGGCCGTGTCTGATCGTTCGGTCTCTTCTGTTGGTTGTTATTCATCTAGTTCCTTTCTTTTAATGTAGATATGCTCTTTAGTTGCTTGATTAAATTTGCTGTAAAACAACTGGGATTTTAGTAAAATCATCTACCAAGGTTTGCTTCATTGAGGCATTGTAAAGCGCTGCTGCAGGGTGAAACAGCGGCAAATAGACTTGCCCTTTAAGTCGTTTCGGTTGGCCATGGACCTGGCTAATTGACAGTTCTGGTAAGAAGCAGTTCAGACTATGACGACCTAGTGTCGCCACAATTTTGGGCTTAATCACCGACAACTGGGCTTCCAGATAAGGCAAAAACGCTTGTTTCTCATCCGGGTAAGGATCACGATTGTTCGGTGGACGGTATTTGACAATGTTGGTGATATAAATGTCCTCGCGTTTGAACCCAATCATCTCTAACATTTCGTTTAAAAACTTGCCGGCAGCCCCCACGAAGGGTATGCCTTGTTCATCCTCATTTTTACCCGGTGCTTCGCCAATAAACACGATATCGGTATCGGGATTACCCTCACCAAATACCAACTGGGTAGCCTGCTTGGCCAGGTCAGGGCAGACTTTATCATCCAAGATTTGTTGTTGAATTTTATCTAACCGGGATTGTTTGGAATCTTTACTCATTGTTACTTATTTCGAATGGCATGGATCAAGCGATTCACCGCGATAACTAGTAAAACCAGCGTTAAGAAGTATTGCATTAAACTACCAGTGTCAATGGCACGCGAGGCAATTAGGTAACTCGCCGCTATGGCCAGTAACCCGACTATCGTATTGTTCTGGCGGCTATGCCATAAATCTATCTTGGTTTTAGTGCTTATCCTTGCCATCTCTTAACTCTCTCTTAACTGCTTTTCCACCTACGTTTGGATACTTTCCATAATTTGATTGCAAACTATGGAAAATCTGAAACTTCGTCGGACTTCGCAGCATTATTTTGAACCTTTATCCTTTAATTCTCTTTCCGCTACTCGCATGCTCAGTTGCAGGCGGCCACGGTCGTCTATGGCTATTAATTTAACAGTTACTTTATCGCCTTCTTTGACAACATCACTTGGTTTATTGACCCGTTCCTCAGCCATTTCGCTGACGTGTACCAGGCCGTCTTTGCCAGGCAGAATCTGCACAAAGGCGCCAAAGTCCATAACGCTCACTACCGGTACATCCTGATAGACATGGCCAACTTCCGGATCTTCGGTAATATTCTGAATCCACTGTTTAGCTTTTTCAATACTTTCGCCGTTTGGGCTGGCTATCATCACCATACCATCGTCTTTAATATCAATCTCTGCCCCTGTTTCGGCAATGATTTTGTTAATCATCTCACCACCTTTACCGATGACTTCACGGATTTTATCGGGGTTGATTTTGATAGATTCAACGCGTGGTGCGTGCGGGCTCAGTGCCTTGCGCGGCTCACCTAACGTTGTAATCATGTGCTCTAGTATCTTGGCTCGTCCAGTTTTGCCCTGCTCCAATGCCTCGGCCAAAACTTCCACCGGCAAACCATGGACTTTCATATCCATCTGTAGGGCCGTAATGCCTCTTTCGGTACCAGCTACCTTGAAGTCCATGTCACCGGCAAAGTCCTCTGCATCGGCAATATCGGTCAGAATGACTGGCTTATTGCCATCCATTATCAGACCCATAGCAATACCACTAACCGGGCGGGTAATGGGCACACCAGCGTCCATAAGCGCCAGACAGCTACCGCAGGTCGCCGCCATACTGGTACTGCCGTTCTGGCTCATAATCTCGGTTACTGAGCGCATAGTGTACGGGAAGGTGGCTTCTGGCGGCAAAACAGCACTCAGGGCCCGTTCAGCCAAATAACCATGGCCAATTTCACGTCTACCGGGGCCACTCAAACGCTTGACCTCACCAACTGTGTAACCAGGCGCATTGTAATGATGCAAATAACGTCGTTCGCCCTTTTGTTCCATAGTATCCACTAGCTGTACGTAGCTAAGAGGCGCTAAGGTAACAATGTTGAGCGCCTGGGTCATACCACGGGTGAACAGGCTGGACCCGTGCGCTCGGGGCAAAATACCAACTTCGCTTGACAATGGACGAATTTCATCTAGTTTGCGGCCATCTGGGCGAGTACCGTGTTCGACTATGCCCTGGCGAACGTCAGTGTGAATAGCTGCCGTAAAGGCTTCTTCGTGATGTACCCTGTCTTTGGCAAAGGCTTCCTCGCCTATTTCTTTCTCAAAATGGGTACGCATTGCTTCACGAAGCTCCAAGACAAGCTGGTTGCGCTCTGGGTAGGGAGCATGTAGGTTTTTGCCCAGTTTGCCCTCGAGCCAACTATTAACGGCCTTTTGTATGCTCTCGTCAGGCTTGTCAAGTTCATAAGCCATAGGTGTAACACCAACTTTTTTGGCCAAGTCTTTTTGCAGCATAATGGCCGGCTGGATGGCTTTATGGGCAAATTTGAGTGCTTCGACCACTTCGTCCTCGGTTGCCTCTTGGGCACCAGCTTCGGCCATCATAATAGCGTCCGCACTACCGGCTACCACGAGATCAAGCTTACCCTCATTGAGATCTTTGAACGGTATAAACGCAGCGTATTTACCGTCTTGTAGGCCTACCCGAACACCGGCTATAGGGCCCTCAAACGGGGCGCCGCTCAGCATAAAGGCGGCGCTGAGTGCGATCATAGCAATCATATCGGGGCGAAAGTCCGGATCCATACTCAGTACCGTAGCTACACCCTGCACTTCGTTACGGTAGCCTTTTGGCCACAACGGGCGGATGGGCCGGTCGATCAGCCGACTGATGAGGATAGCATCGTCACTGGGACGTCCCTCACGCTTAATAAAGCGGCTGCCGCTTATTTTACCAGCAGCATACATCTTTTCTTCGTAATCAATACTCAAGGGGAAATAGTCCATCTCTTTAATGGGATGTGGGCTGACCATAGCAGTGCCAAGCACCACGGTATCGCCGTAACGGGCTAAAACTGACGCTGAGGTACGAAACCCAACCCGCCCCACTTCGAGCGTTAGGGGGCGTCCACAAAATTCGGTTGTTACTGATACTATGTCTTTGCCTAACGGATTAACTGTACTCATATTATAGAAATATACCTTTCTGACTCAGGCTAAGTAACAAGGTTCAGCTATCCTATTTATGTAAGGATACCTGTGCTTTATCACTTAGTTTTTCCTAAATCGTTCATTTATGTTCAGACAACTGTCTGCTCCCGTACACGTAGGCAAAAAAACGATATTTGCTTACTTTGTACAAAAGTAGAGAGTCGTCCGCCTTTGTGGCGGATTAGCGGCGAATGCCGAGCTTTTTAATGAGCTGCAGATAGGCTTGGCTATCTTTTTCGGATATGTAGCGGAGTAATCGGCGGCGTTGACCAACCATTTGCAGCAGTCCACGACGAGCCATGTGGTCTTTTTTGTGCGTTTTGAGGTGGTCAGTGACTTCACCAATCCGCTCAGTCAAAATACCCACCTGAACGGCACTACTACCGGTGTCGGTTTTGTGGGTTTGCAAAGAGGTAATAACCGCTTGTTTATTCTCACCACTAATCATATCTTAGAACCACTCTAACAGATATGGCTTTACTTTACAAGTACAAAATTAGGTTCGCAATCGTTTATACATGTGTTCAGCAGTAAGCTTTGTGGGATCCAGCGCGTCTTTGAGCAAAAATTTGCCTACCTGAGTGCGTTTGAGAGCTGTCATATAGGCGCCGGTGTCCAGTTTTTGACCAATGTCTAATATTATTAGCAGCCGCTACTTGTAAACTTGCGTATGTGCGCCTATATCCAAGAAAATAATCGCAGCGGTGGTTTCTTGGTAAACAACGCGGATGTCAGGCGTGATAGAAAATGCTCGTTTACCCTTTAGTTTGCCTGTCAATTCGTGGTCGTTGAGTGGATAGCCTCGTTTACCCCTTACAAACAAAGATAAGCGTTCCTCAAACTGCTTATCAAGCTTTTTGTTTGGCAGAATTCGTTGGTGATAATGCTTTTCAAATTGCTTTTTTCTGAGGAGTTTTTTCATGTGCGCGGCGTAAGCCTTGCATAAAATCTTCAACACTATAGAATGGCTCGGATACACCTATGCCTTTTTTGGCATCATCAGCCCATTTATTGAGTCGCACCGCGGCTTTGGGGCTTGGTTCTCCCCAACTATCTTCGCCAAAATCTACCTCACGGCCGTCAACCTCAGCCTTGGCCCAAAAACGAATATAGGCCTGCACGGAATCAAAACCAAGCTTAGAGGCCCGCGCTTCTAGCTTGTCACGAATATCCTTGCTAATTGGAAGCTGAATTTTTACTTGTGTATTCATAGTATCAAAATGGTATCAAAATGGTATTTTGATGTCAATAGATTTGTTTTGATTGATTCTGATGTAAGCGTCTCTGTAGACAAAGCCCCCTCTATGTTATATTCACCCACTTTCGTGCGGCGGAGATCTGTTAGGTAGGCGCCTACATCGAGGGCTTTGCCGATATCTTCGGCTAGAGTTCGAATGTAGGTGCCGGATGATACTTTAGTGGTAAATTTCACTTGGGGCATAATACTACTCACATGTACGATCGTCGATTTGAGCTGTACTGGACGTATGACTGATACATCTGTTATGGAGTGGATTCTGACTTTACGGGGTTCTAATTTAACTTCTTTGCCTGCCCTAGCCAATTTGTAGGCCCTCTGGCCATTTATTTTCACTGCTGAGTATTTGGGCGGCACTTGCTCAATTTCGCCCACAAATGTTTGCAACACCCCTGTCAATTTATTACATATTTCTGACGATCGTTTAAAATATGTAATATTTGGCAAGGGCGTGATGATTCCTTCGGCATCACCAGTGGTACTCGTTTCACCTAGCTTCATGGTTACTTGGTACGTTTTATCTAATTTTGAGAACTCTGATGCACGTTTGGTGTAACTACCGATTAGAATTACAAGCAAGCCTGTAGCTAATGGGTCAAGGGTGCCGGTATGACCCACCTTTAACTTTGGTGAAGCGGCTGTGAGCTGTGGTCTATCATCCTTTAGCTGTTGCCGCAGGCAACCGCGGACCTTGGCCACCACATCAAAGCTCGTCCACCCCACCGGCTTGTCTACAAGCAAAATCCCTTCCATGCCTTCATTATATAGAGAAAAGAGTAGCAAGCGATTCGCTGTAAGCGAAAATTGGATTAATTCCCATGGATTGTGACGAGAAACACAGAGTTCACATGTTGAGACAGGATTCTCAATGGGGTAAAGCAACACGAGCAGTTTGTATCAGTTACTTTTACAGCGGAACGCCGGAGTTGTCTGGATTAGTTGCGTTCGTTGGACCGCTTGGCGGTACGTACATAGGTGGCGGCACAAGTGGTGGTGCCGTAGGATTACTGGCACCTGCGGTTTGATCGACTGGTAAACCTGGATCAGAACCAACTAATTGAGGAGGAAAGCTTGGCTGTTCTTCTGCTTTTATTGCCTCAGTGTCAGGCGAATCTAGTGGGGTTGAAAGAGAGTTTGTATAGGCTTGAGGCTTGAGATGCGGACTATGAACTGACTCTTCTATGTCGGCCAGTGTTTCGTCCTCTACTTGGCCCGCTGTATTGGGTGATGCAAACGGTAGAGCAGCGTCATGTTGCAAAATAGGCGACGTTATAGACGGTAGCGTAAGCGGATCGGTACTGGGGTCTAGACGTTCGGGCTCGGTGTTGGCACTTAGCTTTACATCTGGCCCCACTGGATTGATAACTTTGCGCTCGTTGGTAGCTGCCGCTTGTTGGGCCTGTAGTTCCTTTAGTCGTCGCAGTGTGCCCTCATCATCAATGTGAATTTTCTCGATATTATCGTCTTCTTCCTCAGTCGTAGCATCGATGTCACCTACTCCGCCCTGGCCGTGAGGTATAATTAGCGAACCGTCCGAACTCGGCTTGGGTGTAGGTGCAGGAACGGGTATAGGTGCTGGCGGTTCATCTGGTTTATCTAGAGGCTTCGGTTTGGGTGGTTCCGGTTCCTGGGGAATCGGCTCTGATTCCTCTAGTTTAGTTGCAATAAGCTGCTGATTGGCTCCGGCTTTCATGAGTCTGGCAGCTGTGCTCATAGTTTGGGGCGTTGTTTTTTGGCTACTAAAGCGCTCTGTTTCGGCCACGATACCACTTAAAAAAGCCGTGGCAATCTGTTCGTCAAACACTTCCCTATCATCACTTTTGAGCAACTCGCTAAGGCCGACCATTAACTCTGATAAGCTACTGGCATTCGGTTCGTTCAAATTAATCATACCTATGTCAGCGCCAGGTTGGTGGTTGACACTAATGACAGTGGCATCATGCAAAATGCGGCCGTGAGCCGTAATCGCTTGGTCAATCTCTTGTTGCTTCTTGACCCCAAGCGCTACAACAACATCAATATTAAAGTCGCCCTGGCTGAATTCCAGATCTTTCTCATTGAGGCTCGTGTGGTACGGTGTAATAAAGATTTTGACGAACTTATCCTCTACTTTGTAACGCAACTTGTCGGCTTTGGCTTTATCAAGGGCGATGATGAAGTCCCGCAGACTGTCGGTGTTCTTCTCTATGGTTTTTTCGGGCTGCAAAAATTCAATAGTCGAGGGGACCTCACCGCTAAAAACTGCTGTGGCGTGTTTGCCTAGCTTATTGAGCACGAGCGTAAAACCAATGGCGGCAGCCAATTGATCAACCGAAGGGTTATTGCTGACTGTTACCAGCACATTGGTGGCAGTTTTGAGCTGTTCGGCCACCTGTTGTTTGGTGTTGGAACCAGCTGGTGATGGAACTTGCGGCAGTTTTTGGGCATCCATACGAGACCTAATATTTATTTTATAACTTAACTATATACGAGCGTATCATAAACGCTCGTGTTTGTCTACCCTCGAGTAGGTTCGTATTCCGGCGAACTCATTACGGGGTTTACAAATTCTCTTCACCCCTGTATAGTCTTGCTTCGATACATACTCGTAAAACGATAAGTCAAAGGAAATCTATGCCAATTATCAAATCTGCCAAAAAACGGGTGCGGCTGGCTCGCAAAGCTGCCGTTCGTAATGTTAAAACTAAACGTTTGATTAAGGTCGCGGTTAAAGCTTTTCAGACCAAAGCCACGCAAACTTCCCTGTCGCAGGCTCAAAGTGCCCTCGATACAGCCGTCAAAAAGGGTGTATTAAACAAAAACAAGGCGGCCCGTAAAAAGCGCCAGCTGGCTGCCCAAGCTAAAGCCAGCGGTGTGAAACTTGGACTCAAGAAAGCTACAGCAAAACTCACTGGCCAGCGGACAACTACCAAGAAGGCTGTAGCAAAGAAGCCCGTCCGACAAGCTCGGGGTAAAACCACCAAGAAAGCTCCTGCCAAAAAGACCGTTAAGAAGTGACAGTTAGCAGGAAGTGCTGCAAGGCTTCATCGGCATCGATATTTTCGCTCTTCATACGTACATCCAGCGTCAGTGCCCGGGAAATTAGTTGCTTTACTTCCTCTAAAGTCAGTTGCCGCGCAATATTAAGTGTTTTACGTGCCACATAAGGGTTGAGCTTGGCCTCTCTGGCAATCTGGTCAACTGTACGCTCACCTGCTGTTTTGACCACCGCCAACACATGTAATTGCCAGGCAATCATAGCCATGATTTGTTGTGGCTCAACTCGCAAAGCACGCTGCTCTTTATACAGTGCAAGGGTGCGTTTGTCATTGCCCGTAAAGGCTGCATCCAAAAGTTCAAAAATAGTACTCTGTGGGGTTGGTTCGGTCAATTCATCAATCATTTGGCGCCCAACTTCAGTATGAAAGCTCAGTAGCTTATCAATTTCATTGGCCAGTAGTTGATGGTTTTGGCCTACTCGCTCGACAAGATACATAGCATCTACGGGGCTGATAGTACCCGCCTCCTGCGTGGTGTATTGAACAATCCAGTTACTCAATTCTCTGACGGCAAGCTGTCCGAATTCTCGGAAGTCAGTCTGGGCTTTTAACACCTTAAAATAGGTCAGTCTATTGTCAATTTTGGACTCAACAATCACCAGGTCTGTCGTCTCTGGGATGCCTTTTAGAATGCTTTCAATATTGTCAGCAAATTGTTTTTGGGTACTAGGACCGCGCAGTACCACGAGCTTTTTAGCACTCAAAAACGCTAGGCTCTGTGCCGCTTCAATTAGCCGCTCTGCAGATACCTCTTCGCCATCAAGTTTTTCATATGCTAACTCGCCATGCCCGGCAATAAAGGCGTCTTTGAGCCTATTCAGCTCAGCCTGCAGCATAAAACTATTACTTCCAGTTAGGGTAATGATCATGGTTTGACCTTTTTCGGCTTTTGGCAGTTGGGGCAAATATGGGTACCCCGCCCTGCTACTCGTAGCTTTGCAATAGTTGTGCCACAGCGCTGGCAATCTAAACCTTCCCGCCGGAAAACACGTGCAAAATTAAGATAACTACCCTTTTTACCAGCTGAATCCACGTAATTCCTGTCCGTTGAGCCGCCTTTTTTAATACTCAGTTCCAAAACGTAGCGGAGTTTATTATACAGATCGTTCAGTTTTTGTTTTGATACCGCTCTAACAAACGTGGTGGGATGGATTTTGGCACCCCATAAGCTTTCGTCAGCATAGATATTGCCGACACCGGCAATGACACTTTGGTCAAGCAGTGCTGCTTTTATAGAAGTGTTTGGCCGTTTTAATAAACGCTCGCGAAACGCTCTAGATGTAAAGTCAGAAGTTAGGGGTTCTGGGCCGATCTTTTTAAAAAAGTCGATGTTGGTTACCTCTGCAGTCGGAATAAGCCGTATCCAGCCAAATTTCCGTTGATCATTAAAAAAAAGTTGGGCACTATTATCTAGGGTGAATGTTACGCGAGTGGATTTATCGGGTAATTTGCCTACAAGCGAACTATTGGGGTGCCCTGCCCCAAACCTCCCCTCACCCTTGTGAGAGAACTGTTCTTTGACATAAACGAGTTGTCCGGTCATTTTGAGGTGGATTACCAGGCTGTACTTGCTATCAAGCTCGATAATGAGTACTTTGGCACGCCGCCGAACATCTTTGACCGTAGCCCCAATCAAAAACTGTTCTACATCAGCTTTAGCGTTGGGGAAACTTTTGGGCGTATCATGCGTAACGCTTACAATCCTTCTGCCTGGCAATAGCCTATTTAGCCCACGTCGAATTATCTCTACCTCAGGAAGTTCTGGCATAGTGCTATTATATGTTGATATGAGCTCAATTAGAGAAGTTTTAGCCGGTAAAAAATACGACGAACCACCGGAGATTCAGGCAATAAAAGACTATGTGTTGCGGCAGTTCCAGAGTAGCGTCAGCGTAATGGCCCAAGATAAACAGATTATTATAGGTGCTGCCAATGCCGCACTGGCAGCTACCTTGCGTATGCATATTCACGATATGCAGCAAACAGTCAAAACAGATAAACGGTTAGTTATCCGGATTGGTAGCTAATGTAATAACAGCATCAGCGAGTGGCACTAACCGTTCTTTTGGATATCCCGCTTCGTAAGCCTCTTGAGTAAAACGTTCGGCATAAGCCGCGCCATCGGCCACATTCGGGTTCACGACAAGCATATCCATTTCAGGTTTACCTTCTTCTTGAAGCATAAAAGACGCCATATTTGTTCCTTTGTTTATTTTAGAAACGTACTTACTATTATAAACCCGCGTGTCAACCCCTTAAAGCACCTGTTAGCAGCGAGTTTAGTTCCCGTTTCATTTGCCCGAAGTTTTGGTACAGAATTGCCTGCATACCTACAGCCTTAGCGCCATCGACATTACGTTTAATATCCTCGACTAGCACTGCCTCCTCGGGCTTGACACCCAATTCCCTAAGGATGTACTGGTAAATCTGTGGTTGGGGCTTGATAAAGCCAATCCTAGAGGACATTACAATAATATCAAAAAGTGCGTCCAGATGAGTTTTGGCAATAATAGGATCCAGAAATTCGTAGTGTGCATTGGTCAGCAAACCAGTCTTGTAAGTATTATGAAGCTTGGCAACAAGGGCAAGTAGCTGAGGATTAAGCTTCTCGGCAGCGTAGAGGTGCTGGATATCGGTGGGCTGTTTGCCGGTTTTATGAGCCACCTCGCTAACAAACTCATCCCAATGAACTTCCCCTCTGTTAACCGCATTAGCCAGTTCATGAAAACCACCCTGAATGTTTTTGTCTTCTTTGACAAAGCGCCAATATTCATCCGAGCAAATCACGCCAAAATAATCAAATATAACAGCCTTAATCATGCTGGTACTATACCCGACTTACGCAAAACTCCTCCATGCCCAGACCAAAGCTGGGAACGAACGATTTTACGTAAGTCGGGTATAGCAAGAAAGCCCTTGGTTTCAGCCCAGTTAACCGTATAATGAAACTTTGAGAACCACGTTTTGGATATGGATAAAAGAAAATTAGCTAAAGCTGTTGCTACCGTCGGTGCTACCACGTCTGTATCTTTAAGCATAGGGACATCCTTGTTTATGCACCGCAGCGAAACCCATGAAGCCATTAAGCTTCACCCTGTGGTGCGCCAGGCTGCCCGCTTTATTGTGTGGACGGGTGGTGGTATGAAGCCCCGCGAGTGGGTGGGTGTACACCTCAAACATCATACCAATGAGGACTTGCCGGATGATCCCCACTCACCTATACAGAACGGCCGTTTTGGCGTACTGAAAGTATTGCTGGGCAACGTGCCAATGTATCGACGAGCAGCCAAAGAAATAAGCCAGATTGGGGCTTATCCCGAGCGTCTCACGCCTGATGCCCTCGATAAGCACTTGTATGACAAAGGTCTACTGGGACAAGTTGCATTGTATGGCCTTATGGCCCGTATCAATGGACCAATCTATGGTGCTATTGCCCTAGGCATGCACGATTTCATAATGTTTGGTGCTGGCGGAGTAGTAAACGGCTTGGGGCATTCGGGTTCTGGTAACATCCTCAAGGCAATCATAAATGGGCCGGAACCTAACGAAGACGGCACTTATAATCGTAATTTAAACCCAGGTCTTACTTTCTTGACCTTTGGCGAAGGCAGGCACGCTAACCATCATGCCGATCCATCCAAATGGCAAATCGGCAACAACCTGATAGAAGATCCGGCTGCACTTATTGCAACCGGTCTCATGAAAGCCCGGTTGGCTGAACCAAACAAAATCAGCTAATTTACAAATTAACGCCATTTATAAACTTGTTATAGTCAGTAATTTGGCGCTGGAATAGTGTCCTTATCAGGTTGACCTTCCCACCAAAGGTACCTAAGCCGCTACACGAAGTTGACCAACGGCGCATGTCACTGCCACCAGTATTATTTAGCTCAAAGATATATCGGTTACCAAGTGGGCATACACCCCGCTCATCAGTAGTAGTGGCTTTGCGTTCTCTGGTAAAGCCAGCCACGTTTAAAGACCGCAAAAAGACATCATAGGCCGTCTGGCTATTGGCAAACGATTCATTTTTGATAATATAACCCTCGTAGCCCTGGATGATATCAATACTTCGCTGCTCGCGGCTGACGGTAATGCGTATAGCGCGGTGTACATCATCACCGTTTATACGACCATCGGTGGTCAGACTTACTTCAGCATTGGTTTCGGCGTAATCGGGCAATGTCTTAGGAATGGTGGGTACTGGCCGTGACGTTTTATTGCTACCACCAAAGATAATAATACCGAAAAATATCAGCACAATAATAGCTAGTAATGCAAGAATAGATCGTCTCATACTGTCTCTTTAACATCTATACAATAACACAATGATTATTATTATGCAATAGCGTAAGTGGTGTTACAAGAATATAATAAAACCTATGGATAGGATCACTGGGGCGTTTGAGGCTATTGATCGGGCCCAGTTTTTGCCACCTGCGTTACGAGAGGAAGCAGACGTTGATGTACCATTACCGATAGGCTATGGTCAGACCAACAGCCAGCCCACTACGGTGCGAATGATGTTGGAGTGGCTTGATCCTCATCCTGGCGACAAAGTGTTGGATGTTGGTTCTGGTTCGGGCTGGTCAACTGCCCTGCTTGGCTATATCGTCAGGCCCAAAGGCAAAGTGTACGCAGTAGAGCGCGTGCCAGAGCTCCTTGTATTTGGCCGCAGTAACGTCAAACGCGCTGGTATACGCAACGCCGAGTTTTTCCAGGCTAGTGATGTATTTGGTCTGTCAGATCACGCGCCTTTTGACCGTATACTCGTCAGTGCCACCGCTGGAACGCTACCACGTGAGCTTGTTGAGCAGCTCAAAACCGTCGGCAAGCTAGTCATCCCCGTAGGTAGTACAATTTACGAAATCACGAAAACCAAAGAAGGTCTCCGCACAACTCCCCACCCTGGCTTCGCATTTGTCCCCCTTATCAAATAATACTAACCAACAGACTCCCGTCCCGCTCCGTGTCTATAAAATACGCTATCGCGTAAAATAGAGACACGTGCACTACCACTGTTTCCCTATTATCAGGTAGCTAGAAAAGAGCTTAACTTTTGGACAGCTTTATTGCGCATTGAATACTGTTCGTATTCTTTATCGCTCATTTCTCCAAAGGTCTTGACCTGCCCGTTGGGTATAAAAATTGGATCCCAGCCATGACCTTTACTACCCAGTGATTGGTTGCTAATTGTGCCATGTACTTCTGCCCCAAAATCTAAAAAGATTTGTCCGTCGTAGTAGCCGTATGTGACACTGCCAGTTGCAGATTTATCTTCATAATTGCTCATTAGCTTGCAGATGCCTTCATTGCCTAACTCTTTTAGAAAATATTTAATAAATGGCCCCGGCAAGTCGCCCATAGCCGTAAATTTCAAGGCTGTATCCTCGACCAGAACAGGTTTCTTGAGTAATCTAAACGCTTCAATAGCTTTATGCTTCACTACTTCGAGCGGATCAAGTGACTGGATTTCTGGTAGATCCAAGGCATGGTGCTCGACTTTATTGCCCAGAAATTTCTCCAGCCAATGTACCTTATCAAGATTTCCCGTTACAAAAACAAAGTCATTCATAACTCAATTTCACCCTTTTCTATTTTGCCACCAGGTACTTCCCAATGCCGCCAATCAGCAGTATTACGATGGAGTAGCAAAACCCCGCCCTCTTTATCTGTCAAGATGCACCCTGCGAGCCTAATGATACCATTATTCACACTCCGTCTCTCGCAAATTTCATATGTTTTTATCTGGTTATCTTAATTGCCGCCCAGCCAATAATAATTCCTATTATTATTTGAATAAATATCAGCCAGATTTGGCGTGTCATTAATTTACTTGTGGTTTTATTAAGGTTTTTAATGCTTTTGTTTAGCACTTCTAGCTGGGAATCAAGATCGCCAATTGCCTTAACCTGATAACTAAGCGCCATCACAATATGGCTATCCTGCCCTTTGGTTTTATCTGCTATTTTGGCAATCTCATTTGCTAGTTTTGTGTAATCTTTATCCATAAACTTGGCTCAATAATATCACTAATGTTCATAGTTCCTATTTGGGTAAAACCAATTTATTTTTTTCTATATATTCTATTTAAACCATAGAAAAACCCTATTATTGCGCCAATGGGCATTGCTATAAATCCGTATATAACCGCTTCGTAGTGATTACCATTTGAATCGGGTTTTAGTACTAAGCCTAGTAGCGAAGTAATTATCAGGCTAAAAATAAAAACACCCCCACGGAGTAGAACTCCGTGGTTGTAGCTTAGGGCACCAGCTTCAGTTGGTACGGCTTGAGGTTCTTTGGGCGGAGCTGTCCCTGTGTTTCAACGTAAGCTTTGATGACATGTTCCA
>Ga0163152_10000112_pt1 | contig 130091 bp, 123 predicted proteins | sample OliLakLV19MP8IB2_FD_148635 | JGI IMG/M metagenome (GOLD analysis project Ga0163152, IMG submission 148635) | Freshwater microbial mat bacterial communities from Lake Vanda, McMurdo Dry Valleys, Antarctica - Oligotrophic Lake LV.19.MP8.IB-2 | ecosystem: Environmental > Aquatic > Freshwater >...
GGCGGTGGCGGTGCGGGCGGCAAGTGGTGAGCACATTCACCTCGTCATGCCGGACTCGTTCCGGCATCCCCTCAAGATTCAATCATCAATCTTAAAATTATTTTGCGCGTACTTACCTCCTTTCTTTAGTGGCTCTGTTTGGCAGCGTTGACAACAGGAGGGCAGTGGTATCTTTCAGCAAAGCAACAGTTCCGTCATTCTGAGCGGAGTTATAGGCAGCGAAGAATCTCTCATCTAAAAAGTGTGAGATGCTTCACTTTGCTCAGCATGACGCAAGCAGTAAATAAATCCCCTCATTTAATAGCCGTTGGCTAAAGCCGATGAAGAGTTGCTCTTCATTACCCGTCCCGCTCAGAGCGGGACGGCAATTAAATCATTTACCGGTTTGCAAGACATCCCGCATTTACGGGACTTACGCAGATGGCTTGGCTACACGCTCGCGGCAAGCGAGGATATTTCCCCGTAGGGGATTCATCTTAGTAGAAAATCATCAGTCAGATAACAGTAGCTCCGTAGGAGCGCTATAAAAGGTAAGCTCTGTTTAATGTCGCTCCTAAGGTGCTAAAACATTTTCGATTTCGTTTACTATTACTATTGAACTCCTACGGAGTTAGAAACCCACGTCATTCTGAGCGGAGTTATACGAAGCGAAGAATCCCCAACTTTCATTTACCGATTTGCAAGGCACGAGGCAAGCGGATGCTGAAACTCTCATTTACGCTATCCGTCTGCCGAAGTGCTTTGACGCAGGCAGATTCATCCCCGCTTTTATTTGCCTGTGTGTTAGCGAAAGTTTATTCAATCCAGCATTCTTTGAACTTCTGCGATAATGACGTCTCCAAAGAACTAATGTCAATATTGAAACTTTTGCTTGTAATTCTAAGAGCGACTATCTTTTTTCCGCTTTGAAAGGCTTTTTTTACAGAATCATTTAATCCATAAGGTAGTTTGCAAATTATTGATGGTCCTTTTCCTGAGAGCCCGGGTGTTTTATTAATTGCTATTGATTCTGTTGTACCCTCTTCAAATTTCATGATTAGTGAATCTTTATCAACCACATATAGAATAAACTTCCCGTAAGAATTTCTGACAGGAAACTTGATAAGAAGTGAAGACCGAACACCGTCATTTTAAAATTGAGCAGTGATTTCTTTAACAATGTAAGTCTGGTTTTTACTTTCTCCATTTGACAAGATGAATTCTTTAGTTTTAAATGTGGTCTTTCCTGTTCTCCCGTCCTTCTCCTGATAGTCATACTTGCATTGCGCTTTTAAACCAAAATGGATTCCTATAAAGAGTAGTACTAAGACTGTTATGTTTTTTCCCCTAATGCTATGTTTTTAATGTTACCCCACCACCGCCCATTAATAAACCTCTTGTTTACTTTACAGCCGCAGCAGGGATGAATAGTAAACAAAAGGTTTACTTTATTTAAAATCACAAATCCTCAAAACACCCCTTCCCTACACCACCTTCACGCTCACCTTGTAATGTCCCGCCAGGGGGCTTGGGTTTTTCACGTTCAGCAGTTGCTCAATGCTCACACCCGCGCAAGCACATAAACATCCCAAGCCTCGGAAAAAAATGTGGAAGAAATATGCGCGGAAAAATGTTCTACGTTTGGGACTTCTGAGGCATCAGCTGTTCTGGATGTTACCGATGAACCAAAACAAAAAAGGTTGCCCAAACAATGTGCAACCTTCTTGCAACATCCGTCACAGTCCCCGGCTATTCCTTCGGCAGAAAAGTCCCAACAAATCTGCCTTCCGCTTCATCGGGATAACTCAAAAAAATTAAAACAGCATTATTCAAATAAATAATTTTGTAAACAACCCCACCGATTAGCACCAAAAATCAGTCAACCTTTTTCAGGAAGGGACACTGAATTAAAAACAAATTAATAATGACGGATAACGGAAGCGCGGCTTTATTTAGATTAAATTTATACCCGATAAATCTCAATAAAATTTATGTGCGGCATCTTTGGCGCTACGATAATTAAAGAATCACCGCTAAAAAATAGTTTCAAAACTATTCTTGAAAATCTTTTTCTTCTTTCAGAATCACGCGGCAAAGAGGCTTCCGGTTTCGCAATCAATAATGGCAAAGAACTTCGCTACCTGCGCTCACCTTTTCCTGCAAGTACGCTTGCAAAATCTGCTGTCTTTAACCTTGAAATCAATCAACTCCTCAAGCATGATAGCGAGTGCCACGCTGTTATTGGGCATTCTCGCTTGGTTACAGACGGGTATGAACAATTCAATGAAAACAATCAGCCGGTATTAAAAAACAATCTGGCAGTCGTGCATAACGGCATCATTGTGAATAGCGAGGAATTGTGGAAAAAATACGCTGACGAGCAAAAACTCTCTGACTTGGACAGCGAACTGATTCCAACGCTGATACACCGTTTTTACAAAGCGAATAACGATTTGTATAAATCGCTTGGAGAGTTTTATCATGAAATCTACGGCATGACTTCCATTGCCATGCTGCCCCTTGAATTAAACAACCTAATACTTGCGACTAATAACGGATCGCTTTATTTTCTTTCATCATCAAAACAGGGCGCGTTTATTTTCGCTTCCGAGCGACATATTCTGGAAAAGTTAATTGAAGTCGCTCAATTAAGAAATCACTTCTCTGCGCAAAATATTCAGCACCTCAAAGCAAATCAAGCCTGTTCCGTTAACCTCAATATGGCTTCTTTTGAAACAAAAGAGTTGAATAAAATCGCCTCAAATTTTCTAAATATTTCAAACGGAGTTTACTTCTCTCCCTATGAGATTTCAGAAAAAGTAAGCAACAAGCCTGTGCTGGTCAACACCAGCATGGAGTATCGTTTTGAAAGTATTCCAAAAGAAATATCTCATGAAGTAGAGAGAAGAATTTCGCGCATCTCTCACCTCAAGCGATGCAGCAACTGTATTCTTCCCGATACATTTCCTTTCATTGAGTTTGATGAAAAAGGCATTTGCAATTACTGCAATAACTATCGGAGGCTTGAATACAAAGGTCTTGATAAACTCAGGAGTTTCCTTGATTGTTACCGTTCTAAAGACGGCTCGCCCGACTGCCTGATTCCTTTCAGCGGGGGACGCGACAGCAGTTATACGTTGCATCTTGTAAAGAAAGAGTTAGGAATGAATCCAATCGCATTCTCTTATGATTGGGGAATGTTGACCGACTTAGCGCGCAGAAATCAATCGCGCCTGTGTGGCAAACTCGGAGTTGAGCATATTCTTGTTTCAGCCGATATCCGCACAAAAAGAGAGAACATCAAAAAGAATGTGCTCGCTTGGCTGAAGCGCCCGAATTTGGGAACCATCCCTTTATTTATGGCGGGCGACAAACAATATTTTTATTTCGCTAACCTGCTGATGCAGCAAAACAAACTTCCGCTTTCCATCATGGGTGAAAACATGCTGGAGGTGACTCGGTTTAAGTCGGGCTTCTGCGGCATCAAGCCACGATTTGATATTAAAAATACGTACACGCTATCTGCTTTTGATAAGTTGAAAATGGTGCTTTTTTACGGCAAGGAATATTTATTGAATCCCGCTTATATCAATAGCTCTCTACTTGATACCGTGGACGCTTTTAAATCCTATTATGTGATTAAGCACAATAACATCAACCTTTACGATTATATCCCTTGGGAAGAAGAGAAGGTAAATAAAACGCTACGCGAGGAATATGATTGGGAAACTGATTCCGGCACAAAAGCCACCTGGCGTATCGGTGATGGCACTGCCGCTTTTTACAACTACATTTATTTAATCGTAGCCGGCTTCAGCGAAAATGATACCTTCCGCAGCAACCAGATAAGGGAGGGATTAATTACGCGCGAACAAGGGCTTGATAAAATTCTTTCAGAAAACTTACCACGGTTTGACTCCATTCAGTGGTATTGCAACACCATTGGAATTGATTGGAAAGATGTCCTCAAAAAAATAAATCACATCCCTGCCTTATTTCAGTAGTTGTACTCTGATACTGCGCAAGGCGGTTTGAAATTTAAATTAACCCCGCAAAAAACGGTCAGTTCATCTTAACTCCCTCAACTGATCCTGCAACATCAGCCGCGCTTTGTGGATGCGCGTTTTGATGGTGCCGAGCGGCAACTGCATTTCTTCGGCTATCTCTTCGTATTTATAGCCTTCAAAGTGCATCATAAACGGCTTCGAAAATTTTTTGTCAACAGAAGCAAGGGCTTTCTGAATTTCTTCCATCTTGATATTTGCTACGCCTTGGTTGTGTTCCACACGATTCTCAGTTCCCACGAATGCATCGGTGAATGTATCGCGCAGATACGTTGGATGTTTTGCATTCCGATTATAGTCATTAATAAACGAGTTCTTCAGAATGGTGTAAAGCCAGCCGCGCAGGTTGGTGCCTTCCGAAAACTTGTCTTTATATGTCAAAGCTTTCAGCATGGTATCTTGAACAAGATCCTGTGCTTTCTCGGTGTCGCGAAACAGCGCTAATGCCTTGCTGTAAAGCATTTGTCTTGATTCGATGACCTCTGATTCAAATGTTTGTGTTTTCATTTTGTTTATGTTTTGTTGAACAAATGTAGAACATTTAACGATACAAACCAAGTTTTGTTTAACTTTTTTTAAATAAAACCTAAACAAAGTTGACTGAAGCTCTCTTGCTTTTGAAAACAAGCAGCGCTGTTTCTTGTTTAGCAGGTGCTTAGAGAATCAATAAAATCCTTTGCAATGGCATTTTACCAACTGCGACAAAAACAGATACTTCCTATCACTTTAGAAAAAGCTTGGGAATTTTTCTCTAACCCGGCTAACCTCAACGCGATAACGCCTGACGATATGGAGTTCGTTATTACATCCCCTGTTCCAAAAGGCGAAATCTATCCGGGGCAGATTATCACCTACAAAGTGAGTCCCGTGCTCAACATTCCGCTTGCGTGGGCAACGGAAATCACCCACGTTCGGTCGCCCTACTACTTCACAGACAGTCAACTACACGGACCTTACCGCTTCTGGCATCATGAGCATCATTTCAAGGAAACGCCTACAGGCGTTGAGATGACGGACATTCTTTATTATGAATTGCCTTTTGGAATACTTGGCGATTTGGTTCACCGGTTATTTGTCAGACAAAGAATCGAATCTATTTTCGAATACCGTCAGCGGAAGCTGGAAAAATTATTTCAGAAGCCGGCATGATTCTGCTCCTCACATTCACGCTCACCGCTGTGATGACGGGCATCATCTGGTTTGTGCAAATCAACCACTATCCGCTGTTTCTCAAAATCGGTAAAGCAGAATTTATTTCCTATGAAAAGGAGCACACCCGATTAGCCGGACTGTTGATTGCTCCGTTGATGCTCATCGAATTGGCGCTTTCGGTCCTGCTTGTTTTTAATGAAACAAAACAGCATACGCTGGCAGTCAGCGCGCTTGCTTTACTAATCGTCATTTGGGCTTCCACGTTTGCGGGGCAGGTGCCGCTGCATCAAAAGTTGATTGCAGAATACAACAAGAAATTTATTCAACAACTTATCCGAACCAACTGGCTGCGGACTGTGTTTTGGACGGTGCGCTTGTTAATTTTAGGCAGCATGTTGGGCAGCGTCATGCTGAGTGCAGCGAAGCATCTCTGAGTAAAGAAAATAGGAGATTCTTCCCTGCCTGCTCACAGGCGAGGCTTCGTATAACTTCGCTCAGAATGACGATTATTTAACCTAAACACCGCGCGATGGATAGAAAAGATTTTCTCCGCAACGGATTATTGGGCACGGGGATATTCGTTTCGACAGGTGCGCTGGGCGCAGTCGTGAAAAACGATATTTACGAACTGCGCGAACTCGAAATCATCGGATTCAATCATCTTCCAAACACAAAATCTGCAATCATGGCAAATACTGTTTTACACAAAGCAGACACGCGCGGTCACGCAAACCACGGCTGGCTTGACTCGCATCACACCTTCAGCTTTGCTTCCTACTACAATCCCGAGCGGATGCACTTTGGCGTGCTGCGCGTACTCAACGATGACAGCGTGGAGGCGGGCATGGGATTCGGCACGCATCCGCATGACAACATGGAAATTATTTCCATTCCGTTCGAAGGCGATTTGGAACACAAAGACAGCATGGGCAACATGACGATAATTAAAAATGGAGATGTGCAGGTGATGAGCGCGGGCACAGGCATTCGCCACAGCGAATACAATAAGAATAAAGACAGCACAGTGAAGTTTCTGCAAATCTGGGTGTTTCCCAACAAGCATAGTGTGGAGCCGCGTTACGATCAAATCACGCTCAACCTTGCCGACCGCAAGAACAAACTACAGCAGATTCTCTCACCCAGCGCAGATGATGCGGGCGTGTGGGTGCATCAGGATGCGTGGTTTCACCTCGGCACTTTTGACAAAGATTTTTCCTCGGAATACAAACTGCGCAAAAGCGGCAATGGCGTGTATGCGTTTATCATCAAAGGCAGTTTCACTATTGAAGGTAATGCTCTCAGTCAGCGTGACGGGCTTGGCATTTGGGACGCGGAAAAAATTTCCATCAAAGCTGATTCGCCTGATGCGGAAATTCTGCTGATGGATGTGCCGATGACTGCTTAAGCAAGCATCTGAGCTTTAAAGCATCTATTGTGGTTACGAACTCCTTTTCTCTTTCGGACTTTTTTCAATGCTGGATTTAATTCCCGACAGAATAGCTTTGAAGCAGTAGTTAAACAGAAATTTTTCAGGGTCTCTTTCATATTCTATTACGCCCTCTCTCACTTCTTCGCCCGGGAGCGGGTTTGCATCCATCACTTTTCTATTAGCGATGAATGAAATGAATCGCTCTTTGATGGCGGTGGTATCATCCGTTTTTTTGCTCTTTATAGCGAGGTCTAATCCATGATAGCGCATGTGCATGTTCCCTGTTGCTCTTGCATTGTTTGCTGTAATGCTGAAATCCATAGCATCTATTGTACCTGATGTGGCATATACGTAAGCATTTTTCTCCAGCATGGGATTTAATGCTTTTGCCTCCATGCCTGCAAGTGTTCCTGATAAAGAGAATTTATTCCGCGTATCGAATAGTTGAGCTTTCAATGCGGTCGTCATTTTGCCTTTTCCCATCAGCAGGGCTTCACCCTTTAATTCTAAAAAAGCATTTTCCGTTTTGTAAATCGTATCGTTGGTTATTTTGTAAACCTTCGCATGGATTTCATCAAAGTGAATGCTACCCGGCTCGTTTGCATCCTCAGCATGTTCGGTGTATGTGACATTTCCGTTCACAACACCGACTGAATCAATGCGAATGGTAGCGGGATAGCTGTAAATCATCTCCTGGAAGGCGGGCTTGTTCACGTGTTTAAATTCTTTCCGTTTGTCACGAAAAACATGCACTTCCATTTTCCCGATTTCAATAAAGGAGCTTGCGATGTTTTTGAATTTCAAATAATCTGCGGCAGAAATATTTTGTGCGTGAATGTCGCTGAGGAACACTTCAATCCTGTCGGTTTGAAATTTATAGCGGGAGGTGAAATCATAGTTTGTATAATTCGGCTGAACAGATAAATTGGCAAGCGTTAAAGTATTTAAAGCTGCGGAGTAAACAATCCCGCTGGCTTTAACCATGTACATGCTGTCAGAAGAAATCGAAAAAAACTCCTCTGCATCAAAATCAAATTGCTGAAGTATGACGGCAGTTAGCGTGTCATTTTTTTTAACTTGTAAATCGTAAACCTTCAAATCGCTCTCTTTCAGTGAATAAACTTGCGCGGTGGAAGAGTCTTGAATTGCCAGGTTTATTTTATCAAAGAAGATGGAAGCAATACGAATGGTTAAAGGCGAAACGATGGGTGGCGCTGCCTTTTGCGAGAATGGAATTTTCCCTCTGATACTGCTATTGGAAATGATTACTGCACGGATTTCCACTTCCTTTTTAAAGAAGGCTTTCACAAGCTTTATCCCTTTAAACTTCAGGGACGCTATTTCCCCGGTTAAACTTCCTCCGCTTTCCTGCTTTGGGCGCAGAGTGATGCGTTCCAATTCAATGCCTCTTGAAAGCATCAAAAGATGAACCTTGTCTATTTCAACTGTAAAATCTTGATTCTTTTCATTCAGCGAAGCCTGTATTTTTTTTCCGATCCAAGGCTCGACAAAGACAATTGATGAAATTTTAACCAATGCGATAAATGCAACTACACCAAGTAAAATCTTCAAATAAATTTTCCTGCTCATGACTGAAATCCATCGCAACGCTATTTCACAAGCTCCATTACATGCACTTCAAAGTAATCGTCATCGCGCACAATCACCCATTCATGGGGAACAGTTTTGGAGTAGTCAACCCAAATAAGATACTGTCCACTTGGGGTAAAATACGAATCCAACGACCTGATAACCTCGTCCATCTCCGGACAATTTAAGTAGCTCTGGCATTGATTCTTAGAAATATACTTGATGCAAATTTCTTCCTCGCTTTTCTTTCCCGTTGCTGAAGTTATCATAACAGGTCTGAAATGATAGAAAACGGATCTTCTTCCATTTTTGGAAGTGTATAAAATGAAATTGTCATTTACAGCTTTCACGATGAGCGGACCCTTCATGTCCTTGCGCTGGCTTTTCAGCGCTTTCAGAATATAACTCTTGCTATACCCAAGATAATTTTGAGAAAAGCCGATTGTAAAAAAGAAACAAAGCGTTGCAATGAAAAAAAGTATGCGCATATTCAAATTCAGTTCTCTAACCTCAGAAAAAGTTTAGCGCGTCCTAACTGAGTGAGGGGAATCTCCTTCAATTTCAGAATAGGCACAACCAAAACAGTATCCGTATCGGGAATAATAAGAACAAGATCAACAAACCGAAGACATTTGGGTGAAGTGTGATTTGTTGAGCAATCAATGACTTCAGCCAATGGCTGATTGACTGCAGCTATTTGCAGAATGATAGGCAGTTCAACAAACTGGGCGTAGGAAACATCCTCCGTGATATACCCGTGCTTTTGCGCTTCTAAAAAAAATGTCCGGCTTGAGATGGGTTTATAATAAGAGCCGTTGCTCTCGTCATACACCATTCCTGTTTCCTTGAGGTCGCTCAGGTGTTCGTATTTGCCCTCTTCTGTAATGCGGTATTCCACTTGTTGTGCTTTTACACAAACACCAAAAAAGATAAAAGTAATGATGAAGGAATATCTTTTGATCTGAGAAATTAGAAAGATTTTCATAGAGCATTTTTTAACTAACATGGAGATTATTGATTTTAAAAGACCCTCCTATATTAAAACTTACAGACTGCTTTTTAACGGGATTCCTGCCATACCTTCTGCGCTTTTCTGCTGTACCGTTAGCCCAACACGAACTTTTTCATCCAGCATATTCAAAAAGAAAGCGGCAGCTCCTGACAGTTTGATAACAATGCCATAGTTTGTCTCATTATCCGGCAACTTCCCGATTACCTTCACATAAGCGGTTCGGTTGTTCATCGGGTTCCTCACCAGAATAGTAGTGCCAATAGACGCATACTTATGCAAAGCGTAAAAATTATTCATGTTTTCTTCACGATTGTTATCAAGCCAGGTAGAAACACCGAATACTTGCTGGGCATTGGCGCAAACACTAAAGAGGAAAAAGCCAATCACAAAAAAAATAAAAATTGGTTTGAAAAGAGGGAAGTATGACATAGAATAATTTTTAACAACATAAATCAAAAGACACAAAGCAAGCAGTATTAAAAATCACCAATTCAAGCGAGTGATTTTTAGCTTTCTCAACTCTTAATAGAAAATAAACCAGCCTGACCAGAAGAAAATTGCAAGAGCGCCCAACACGATTCCCGCGATTGCCATGCCCCGTCTTGATGTCCCTTTCCTGAGGGCAATTGCTCCGGTAATAATTGCTGCAAGTCCAAATAGGAACGATGCGTAAAAAGCAGCGAATGCAACAACGCCCGTTGATAGCGACACGATTGCCAGTATATCAGCAGTGGACATCCCGCCCCCTCTTCCATATTTCGCCTGTAGCTTCCCGAATATTTTTGTTTTCAGCTTATCGAAAAAAGTGAGTTTCTCTTTCGTGCGAAAATCTTTTGTCTCGATTTTTTTTGCTGTTCTGTTTAAAATTCTCCCGGCAAACCTGTTCTCTGTGGAACTTGCAACCATGCGCAACTCTGCCGCCATTCTTGTTTTCAACTCTTCGGCTGTTATCGCAGTCCCTTCATTTTGAACAGACGCCATTGTAAGAAACACCGGTTCTTCTTGCTGCGCGGACTCTGACTGTTGTATTTCATCGCTCAGAAGGAGTGGAGTGTTTGCCTCATCGCCACTCGCTTGTAGCTCGCTGGATATTGGCGCTGCTTCTCTTGAACTTATCTTAGGCATTGACGAAGCCACTTCCAGCTTCGACTTGTTTCCATAATTGGCATTACCGGTATAACAACCTTCCTTGCCGGTGTTGCAGGATGTTACAAGGAACACAGCAAAGAAGAGAGCGAAGAATGATTTTTTCATTGTTGTTTTTTAAAATTGTTTGAAGTAAAAGAACTGAATTATTGTTTTTTCGTGCCGTAGAGATAAATTCCTCCGCCTACAATCATCACCACGACACCTACTATTGGCGACCATTCTACGCTGTGTTTTTTATCACGCGAGATTTCTAAATTGCCTATGTCCACTACTTTTTTCTTAGTGAAAAAATTGAACCCGGTGAACACTGTAATCAATATTCCGATGACCAAAAGTGCGATGCCTGTTGTTTTCATAAATTTTGTTTTAAGTGATAGAAAAACTCCGGAATCCCAAAGGACTCCGGTGTTTTAAAAAATCGTTTAGAGATTATTTGCACTCATAGCCTACGAGTTCAAGGGCGTCTATTGCCAACCCATATCCGGTGTTGCTATCGTAGTCATCTTCACAAACTTCAACTTCAGGCTCAGATTGTTTGGTGCAGGTTTCGCAATCCTTTTTGCAAGAAGAAAATCCAATCGTGATGATGACTGCCAATGCAGAGGTAAAAAATGCTTTTTTCATGTTTTTGTTTTATTGTGAATTTGAAATTATTAAATGAATGAGGTTGTTACACCACATTTCTTCCGCTGATTACCCGCAGGATTACTGCAATCAGAGCAATCACCAGCAATACGTGAATGATTCCCCCGGTATTAAAAGCGAAGAATCCAACCGCCCATCCGATAATCAGAATGACGGCAACGAGGTAAAGTAGATTTCCCATGACTTTATTTTTTAAATGGTTTAAAAATATTTAACACTAACAATTATACTACCTGACGTGATCAAAATCAATTACATAAATCAGTTAAATCCTGAATTTGCCAATCCTCTCTGCCGCACAAAAAAGGACTGTTAATTATTATCTACACTCGTAACCCGAAGTTTCAAGTGCGTCTAATGCTAACCCGTACTCCGTGTTACTTCCGTAATCTCCTTCGCAAATTCTTATTTCAGGCTCTGACTCTTTGGTACATACCTCGCATTTCCTGCAAGATGTAAACCCCATTGAGATAAGAACGGCAAATGCAGAAGCAAAAAATATTTTTTTCATGGTTTTTGTTTTATTGTAATTGAAGATATTGTCACACCACTTTTCTTCCGCTGATTACCCGCAGGATTACTGCAATTAAAGCAATCACCAGCAATACGTGAATGATTCCCCCGGTATTAAAAGCGAAGAATCCAACCGCCCATCCGATTATCAGAATGACAGCAACGAGGTAAAGAAGATTTCCCATGATTTTGATTTTTAAATGTTTAAAAAATAATAACAAGGCAAAGATGCAGCCGCTTACTTTCAAAACCATTACACAATTCCTTAAAAGAATTACATAATTCACACTTATCGGAAATTGCTTATAAAAACAATAAAAGTTGTCACGTCAGCTTTTTATAGTGACCGATACACAATAGGTTAAGTCAATAATGCGTGTTGGCTTTGTTTAGTATAACCCTCTGGAATTATGACTTACATGAAAAAGCCGCCATGCAATATTGCAAGACGGCTTTCATAAATACTGAATAATCTTTTACAGCTTATCCGTATTTGTTTTTAACCCCCAAACTTCCACATGCGCTTTTTTATCTTTATGATTAGCAAGTGTTTTATAAACGAAAACAATTTTCTTTAAGTTACGCTCGCCACCATTTAAATCAATAACCCGGCTTTCACCTGACGCCTTAATGGGCATGTTGACTTTGATGACTTGCGCATCACCGCTTTCGTAATACACCTCCAGATCCATCAGATCAATGGGCGAACCAACAACTTTAAATTTGATTGATGCAAACCTGTCGGCTCCTAAAACAAGAATTTCATCTCGGTCTTTTTGAAAGTCAACAGTGGTTTCCCCGATTTTGTGCCAACCTGTGCTGTCGCTTAAAATTATTGCGGGTTTCTGTGCGTTTGAAATGCCATAACTTCCTGCTATAGCAAGTAAAATGAGCATTAGTACTTTTTTCATTTTATTTGAATTTAGTTTGTAACTGAATTATTACGCTGCAAAAATGAATCCTTCAATTCCAGAAACTGTTACACAATTCCATAAAATAATTACATAATTCGCACATGCCCCAGTTCAAATTTGCCTATCATTTTTTCTTATTCTGCACACTCATCATTGCTGTAGTTTAAAAAACAAAAAAGACCTTTCGGGTTTCAGAAGATTACAGTTCTTTAAATAAGATGAAGCCCTACATCAAATACAGGGTTTCGCTTCGCTGCAAAATGGTAGTGAAAGCAGAGTTGGATAAACTATGGTTCCATTATAAAACAGTAGAATTAGGTGAGGTGGAGGTCAATGAGAATATTACTTTCGATCAGCGCGCTCAATTAAAACCGCATTATTGAAATCAGGGCTTGAGTTGATGGACGACAAAAAAGCCATGCTTGTTGAAAAATTAAAAACGTCATCGTTGAGATGGTGCATTATGAAGAGGAAATACCCAAAGTAAAACATTCGGTTTACATCAGCGAAAAACTCCATCACGACTATACTTACCTTACCAACCTGTTTTCAGAAGTAACGGATACCACGATTAAGCATTACATTATCGCGCACAAAATTGAAAAGGTAAAAGAATTGCTCCTCTATGATGAACTTAATCTAACCGAAATATCCTACAAGCTAAACTATAGCAGTGTGGTACACCTTTCCAACCAGTTCAAGAAAGTCACCGGGTTAACGCCTACCTTTTTCAAGCAGCTCAAGCACAAAAGACGCATCACAATCGAGAATGTATGAATGAGTTAAAGATATCACTGCAATCCTTCTGACTTGAATTCTATCTCCTGTAATTCATCGGCTTTCATAGCGGAGTCAAAAATCACAGGTAGCGCACAGAGATATGTGAATTACATAACTCTATTCTGTAATTGTGTAATGGTTTCAGCGGATAAAGGACTCAGCTTTGTAGTGTTCTTAATTTAATTAATAATACAAATCAAACAAAAAAATAAAATCATGAAAACTCTAACCATTATCACCATCGCAGCATTTATTTTTCCAACTTTAGTTTTCTCAAAATCAAATGATAAGTTCTATCAGATAACTGATAATGGTAAATTCCAATACTCTTACTGGATGGAAACAGGAAATGATAATGCCAAAGCCGGTGGAAAGCCCGTTACCTTAAGAACCTTTTTTCTGGAGACTGCAAAGAACGGCTTGCTTCCTTTAGCAATGACTTACGGTGAGTTTACAAAATTATCAATCGAAGAAAAACAGTCCATCCTCTCAAACTCACAGTTTGCCATCATCGCTGCTATCGAACGTACAGAAGAAATTGTTCCTGATACCAGAACAGCAACCGAAGCAATGATGAGCCCGGTTAAAGAAGTGAATGTAACGGAACAGACTCTTGAAGAAGGTCCTGCTACAAACAGAGTAACCATTGATTTGAATACACCTTGGATCGTTAAAGCTGTCACTATTCCGGGAACAGAGGATAACCTGCCTGCCCGTAATATTTTTGAAATGAAAATTGAAGACAATGAACTTTCCTGGGCCACTGACATGATAATAAATGACGGCAGTTTAATAGACGCCAAGTATGCAAAAGCAGTAAAGACTTCAAAGAACCTGAACGCAAACAAATAATTTGATCATTTCAAATAGCAATCTCCCGCGATTCAATTAAATGGATAACTTATCCTAAAGAAAATTTATAGTTGCATTTCGTGTAGATGGGCGAAATGCCCCTCAACGCTGCGCTTGCAACAACGTGAGAAGGTTGCAAACAGCAAGCGACCACCTGGCATCCGCAAATGTGTGAATTATGTAACTCCTTTGTGCAATTGTGTAACGGTTCCCGGAGAAAAGAGGCTCAACTTTATCCAAAGTTATCTTTAGCTAAGGGTGTTATAATTATTTGTAAGTAAATGAAGCTCTTTATTAAATACATGGTTTCTCAACGCTGCAAAATGATGGTGAAGGAGGAATTAAAAAATATGGGATTGCATTTTGTGGTTGTTGATTTAGGTGAAGTGGAGATTATGGAAGACCTTTCTGCCAGTCAACGGGAAGAACTGAAAACTGCTTTACAGAATTCAGGGCTGGAGTTGATGGAAGACAGGAAAGCCATTCTGATTGAAAAAATAAAAAACGTGATTGTGGAAATGGTACATTATGCAGACAACCTTCCCAAAACAAATTTTTCCGATTATCTCAGCAAAAAGCTGAACCATGATTATACTTATCTCGCAAACATTTTCTCCGAAGTAAAGGGCATCACCATTGAACATTACATTATCAATCATAAAATTGAACGGGTAAAAGAATTGCTTTTATACGAGGAACTCAATCTTACTGAAATATCCTACAAGATGAATTACAGCAGCGTAGCGCATTTATCCAACCAGTTTAAAAAAGTTACCGGACTTACGCCCTCGCATTTTAAACAATTAAAAGATAAAAAAAGATGCCCTATTGAAGAAATCGGAAGTTCAAATGACAGCAAAAATTAAAATGAAAACAGCAAAACCATTGGAATCTCAATATGCACGTAGTATTATAGAAGCCAGTTTGGACCCAGTATTTGCAATAAGCCCTATCGGTAAAATTATAGACGTAAATGAGGCTACCCTTAAGGCTACTGAAAGTACAAGAAAAAATATTATCGGCACAGACTTCTCTGCTTATTTTACTAAACCTGAAAATGCGCGAAAATCTTATGAGCAAATATTTGCCAAAGGGTTTATCACAAATTATCCGCTTACCATAAAAGATGGCAGGGAAACTCCTGTATTATGTAACGGATCGGTTTATAAGGATGATAAAGGAAAGGCGCTGGGAGTTGTGATTGGCATCAGAGACGTGACCGCCCAAAAAGCAGATGAGTTAGTCATTGCCAACAAAGAACTTGCCTTTCAAAATAAAGAGAAAGGAAAACGGGCAGATGAGTTAATCATTGCCAACAAAGAACTTGACTTTCAAAACAAAGAGAAGGAGAATCGGGCAGATGAGTTATTCATTGCCAATAAAGAACTTGTCTTTCAAAATAAGGAGAAGGAAAAACGGGCTAATGAGTTAATCATAGCCAACAAAGAACTTGCCTTTCAAAATAAAGAGAAAGGAAAACGGGCAGATGAGTTAATCATTGCCAACAAAGAACTTGACTTTCAAAACAAAGAGAAGGAAAATCGGGCAGATGAGTTATTCATTGCCAATAAAGAACTTGTCTTTCAAAATAAGGAGAAAGAAAAACGGGCTAATGAGTTAATCATTGCCAACAAAAAACTTGCCTTCCAAGACAAGGAGAAAGGAAAACGGGCTGATGAGTTATTCCTTGCTAATATGGAACTTGCCTTTCAAAACGAGGAGAAAGGAAAAAGGGCAGATGAATTAGTCATTGCCAATAAAGAACTTGCCTTTCAAAACGAGGAGAAAGGAAAAAGGGCAGATGAATTAGTCATTGCCAATAAAGAACTTGGATTTCAAAACGAGGAGAAAGGAAAAAGGGCAGATGAATTAGTCATTGCCAATAAAGAACTTGAATTTCAAAACGAAGAGAAAGAAAAGCGGGCACAGGAATTAATCATCGCCAACCTGGAACTGGTTTTTCAAAATGCAGAAAAAGAAAAGCGGGCTGCGGAATTAGTCATTGCTGACTTAGAACTGGTCTATCAAAACAAAGAGAAAGAAAAACGGGAAATTGCCGCAAGAGAACTTGAAGCTTTCAATCTTTCCATTAAACGAGCATCACTGTATGCGCGAAGCTTAATTGAAGCCTCCACCGACCCGCTTGTTACGATATCTCCGGAAGGAAAAATTACGGATGTTAACGAAGCCTCTGTAAAAATAACGGGAGTGCCAAGAGATACGTTAATCGGAACTGATTTCTCTGATTATTTTACCGAGCCTGAAAAAGCCCGTGAAGGATATAAAACGGTTTTTGAAAAATCATTTGTTGCCGACTACCCGCTTACCATACGACACAAGACTGGAAACCTAACGGATGTATTATACAATGCTTCCGTTTATAAAGATGAAAAAGGAAATGTGCTGGGCGTATTTGCCGCTGCACGGGATGTGACTGCCCAAAAATCTTTGTCTAATTATTCTCTTAGTCTGATTGAAGCAAGCCGCGACCCTTTGGTTACCATCAGCCCGCAAGGAAAGATTACGGATATGAATGAGGCATGGTCAAACATTACAGAAATGCCGCGCGAAAAGCTCAAAGGCACTGACTTCTTCGATTATTTCACCGAACCGGAAAAAGCGCGTGAAGTTTATAAGGAAGTATATGAAAAGGGGTTTGTGACTGATTATCCGCTAACCATAAGCGGTGGCAAGTTGACCGATGTATTATTCAATGGCTCGGTTTATAAAGATGACAGGGGAAATGTATTGGGGGTAGTGATTGTTGCCCGCGATGTTACCGAACAAAAAAGAATTGCAAAAGAATTAACTGAGGCAAAAGTGTTTGCAGAGTTGGCGACTGCAGTTGCGGAAGAAGCAAAAAGCAAAGCGGAAAGTGCGACACTGATAGCAGAAGATGCTGTAAAAGCAAAGCAACAATTTTTGTCGAACATGAGTCACGAAATTCGTACGCCTATGAATGCGATTATCGGATTTACTAAAGTGGTATTGAAAACAGATTTAACGGCAAAACAAAAGGAATATTTAACTGCCATAAAAATCAGTGGCGATGCATTAATTGTACTCATTAACGATATTCTCGACCTGGCAAAAGTAGATGCAGGAAAAATGGTCTTTGAGAAGGTGCCATTCAAAATGGAGTTGTCCATTTCCGCCATGCTCCATTTGTTTGAGACGAAAATCCAGGAAAAGAACCTGGAGTTGGTTAAAGAATACGACACCAATATTCCCAGGGTTTTGGTTGGCGACCCGGTACGCTTGCACCAGATTATTCTAAATCTTGTGAGTAATGCGGTAAAGTTTACCAACAAAGGAAAAATTATTGTAATTGTTCGTTTGATTGATGAAGACGAAGAAAAAGCAACCATTGAATTTTCGGTTGCAGATACCGGTATTGGAATTCCGGAAAATAAAATAGAAAATATTTTTGAAAATTTTCAGCAGGCATCCAGCGGTACTTCAAGATTATACGGGGGAACAGGATTAGGACTTGCCATTGTTAAACAATTAGTAAAACCGCAGGGGGGAAGCATTCGTGTGAAAAGTAAAATTGACGAGGGGTCAACTTTCACTTTTACATTAAGTTTTCTAAAGACAAAAGCTGAAGCTGAATCAGACACGGAAGTGGCGGAATTGGATACGGAAATTAAAAACATTAAGGTATTGGTGGTTGAGGACATCGCGCTCAATCAATTGCTCATGAAAACACTATTGGATGATTTCGGGTTTGAACGCGACATTGCAGCCAATGGAAAAATCGCCATCGAAAAACTGCAAACAAAATCCTACGATATTATTTTGATGGACTTGCAGATGCCCGAAATGAATGGGTTTGAAGCTACGGATTACATCCGCAACAAACTGAATTCTAAAATCCCCATCATTGCTTTGACTGCCGATGTAACTACGGTTGATTTGGCAAAATGCAAAGCCGTGGGAATGAATGATTACATTGCGAAGCCCGTTGACGAAAGATTGCTGTACACCAAAATAGTGACATTAGTAAAAAAACCTGTACTTACTATTGTGGCCACAGAAACCGAAAAAAATGAAAGTAAAAAGTTGAAATGCATTGATCTGGATTATTTAAATCATCGCACTAAATCGAATCCGGCACTAATGATGGAAATGATTTCTCTTTATCTGGAACAAACACCGCCATTAATTAACTCAATGAAGCAAAGCCTTCAAAATAAAGATTGGAAGTCATTGCATGCGGCAGTGCATAAAATGATTCCCTCCTTTTCCATCATGGGCATGAGTGAGCATTTTGAAATGATGGCGAAAAAAGTGCAGGAATACGCCAGCACACAGTTAGAGATGGATGGAATGCCCGATCTTGTTTTACAGCTTGAGAAAGCCTGTACGCAGGCATGTCAAGAATTGGAAGAAGAATTTAATGCCATTAAAAACAAAAAAGGATGAACACTTTAACCAAAATAAAACTTTTTTTAGTTGATGACGATGCCGTGTTTTTAAAATCATTGGAAATTGATTTTCTTCAGTTTCCTGAATTTACCGTTGAAACCTACTCCACAGGCGAACTTTGCCTTAAAAATTTAGCGTCACAACCCGATGTAATCATTTTAGATTACCAACTTGATGGCATTGATAAAACAGCCATGAACGGAATAGAAACATTGGATAGAATAAAAGCCTTAAATCCAGAAATTCCTGTGATTATGCTCTCATCGCAGGACAAAATTGAAGTGGCGGTAAATTGCATGCACCACAAAGCATCCGACTATGTTGTTAAAAGCGAAACAGCCTTTACCCGCTTGCAAGTAATTATCCCTGCTATTTTTCGCTACCAGAAAATGGAAAAGGAATTGAGATGGTATATGGAGAGGATGTAAATGAAAATTTAATCACACCAAAAATATAAATCACCATGCGCTGCTTAGGAAACGATATCCGGTTACAAGTAAATAACATTACCATCAGTTACAGCGATGAAGGACCGGAGGAAGCGCCCGTTGTAATTTTCATTCATGGGTTTCCATTTAATAAATCCATGTGGCGCACGCAGGCGGAAGCATTAAAAGAAAACTACCGCGTGATTGCATACGATGTGCGCGGACACGGCAACTCTGATGCGGGGCATGAAGACTTCTCCATTGACCTTTTTACCAACGACCTGATTAGCTTCATGGATAAACTGCAATTAAATAAGGTTACCCTCTGCGGTCTTTCCATGGGCGGCTACATCGCTTTGAATGCAGTTGAAAAACACCCGCATAGTATTGATGCGCTGATATTGTGCGATACCCAATGCGCAGCCGATACGCCAGAAGGAAAAGAAAAACGGAGGAAGGTGATTGAAAGCATCAGGAAAAACGGAGTGGAGCAATATGCCGGTGAGAGCATTAAACATCTTTTCGCGCCTGAATCTCTTACCACCAAAGAAAAAGAAGTAGCAGTTATAAGAGAGATGATTCTGAACACCTCCTCACAAACTCTGTGCAACACCTTGCTTGCTTTATCCGAGCGGAAAGAAACTTGTAAAAAACTATTCGCGATAGAAATACCGGTACTTCTCCTTGTTGGAAAGGAAGATAAAATCACGCCTCCTGCCGCAGCTCAGTTTATGCATGAAAACATTCCGGGTTCAGCGCTCAGCATCATTGAACATGCAGGACACGTATCCAACTTAGAGAACCCGGCAGAATTCAATCTTCAATTAGAAAACTTCCTGTCGCGGATTGAAAAAACAATCGGTACGCCTGAGCGCAGTTTCTTACGGTTTTGATTTACGCGCTTCACTATTTGTTCTGCTGTTATTTTGTTTTTCTTCATTTTAGCTTGTATCTGTCAGGCGCGTTTCAATAATTCGCCACGCTCATTCACTTACACGACTGTCTTTGTTAAATTTGTGATGTTTGAAATAAAGAAGCGCACACTACTGCCGAACAACTCCAAGATGCCCTGCTGCCCATTAAACAATATGTCCATACGCTTACCTCTGATAATGGAAAAGAATTTGCCCTGCACCAACAGATTGCAAAAGTGCTGGAAGCTGATTATTATTTCGCCACACCTTACCACAGTTGGGAGCGCGGAACCAATGAAAACTACAACAGGCTGCTCAGACAATATTTTCCTAAAAAAACATCCTTTGAACATATTACTGAGAAAGAATTGAAAGCCGTGCAGGACAAACTCAACCACCGAGAAAGAAAACGATTAGGCTATCTGTCGCCTATTCAATATCTTCATTCCCTTTTACTCACCAGAGTTGCATTTGCAACTTGAATGTTGCCAGAATAAACGAAGGTGACAAGGAGATGATTAAAAATCATTTGAGTGCTATTATAACCCGACTTTGCAACATCTATGGAGAATGGTATTCAACTTTGAATATTGGTGAATTGTTTAGTTACGAAGAACAAAATCCTTAAAATAAGTTGAATGTCTAAACGCGGCTACAAATCCCGCTACTCACAGATCTTAAAAAAAGCTGAAGGCAAAACCCTACTCCACTTATAAGGAGTTGCAGGATTATATCGAAAATCACGTGGAGTACCTGCAAATGCTTGATGATGGTCTGAACATCGGCTTTTCACTCCGCACCCTCCAAAGAGACATCAAAGAGATCAGAAACATTTTTGGTTTTGACATCCGGTATTCAAAATCAGCCAAAGGCTATTTCATCTATCAAAGCGAATCAGAAAATATGAATTTCCAAAGGATGATGGAGGCATTCGACATGTTCAATTCATTGAATCTCGCACAAGACCTGACTCCTTTCATTCACTTAGAAAAACGTAAGCCGCAGGGCACGGAAAACCTGTATGGTTTGCTTCACGCCATCAAGAACAGATTTTAAATCAAATTTTCCTATCAGAAATTCTGGGAAGAAGAAATCACTCAGCGCGTTGTCGAACCATACGCTCTGAAAGAATACAGATGCCGCTGGTAGATCATAGCAAAAGACCGAAATGATGCCGTCATCAAAAGCTTTGCCCTTGACCGCCTCACCAAACTTGAAATCACCAATAAAAATTTTCGCTATCCTGACGATTACAACATTGAGCAGAGTTACCGTTACTGCTTCGGCATCATCAGCCCAAATGACGAAGAACCGCAGGACATCATCCTGTCATTCGACCCCGTTCAACGCAAATACATCAAGACATTGCTTCTGCACGACACACAGCAAGTTGTGGTTGACAATGATGAAGAGTTACAGATCAGCCTGAAACTCTGCATCACCCATGACCTGCTCATGGAACTGCTTTCTTTTGGCGACAACATGAAAGTGTTACAACCAAAATCGTTAGCAATCGAAATAAAGAAAGCACATGAGAGGGCTTTCAAACAATACTGACTAAATCAGCATCCTTACCGGACTCTCTAAAAATTGCTTGAAGGTTTGGAGAAAACGTGCTCCCGTTACGCCATCCACCACACGGTGATCGCAGGAGAGGGTTACTTTCATGGTGTGCGTGTTTTTCAAAGCTCCGTCTTTCAGGACCGGTGTTTCTTTGATTTTTCCTACGGCAAGGATGCACGCTTCGGGCGAGTTGATGATGGCGGTAAATTCATCAATATCAAACATTCCAAGATTGGAGATGGTAAATGTGTTGCCCTGCATCTCATCGAGTTTCAGTGTGCCGCCCTTTGCTTTTCCTGCGAGCGCATTTGTTTCTTCTGCGATTTGCGGAAACGATTTCGCATCGGCAAATTTGATAACCGGCACGAGCAAACCTTGCTCCACTGCTACTGCAATACCAATATGAATATGATGCTGCTGGCGGATGCGGTCTTCCATCCACGAAGCGTTCACAGCAGGATGTTTGCGCAAAGCAAGTGCAGCAGCTTTCACAATCATATCATTGAATGATACTTTCACTGGCTGCGCCTCATTCAAATCTTTGCGCATATCCATCGCCTTGTCCATGTTGATTTCCATCGTGAGATAGAAATGCGGGGCGGTGAATTTGCTGGCGACAAGGCGTTTTGCAATCGTCTTGCGCATCTGTGTGAGAGAAATGTCGGTGAACCCTTCTTCTCCGACAACAGGCTGAAATGCAGGAGCATTAAGCGTTCCCTTGAAGGTTTCCACATCGCGCTTCACAATTCTGCCCTCATCACCTGTACCGGTTACTTGTGTGAGGCTGATTCCTTTTTCTTTTGCAATACGTTTTGCAAGCGGAGAAGCTTTTACTTTTCCGTTGGTAGTGGTAGTATCGGGCTCGGAGCTTGGTGGCGCGGCAACAGCAACAGATGCAACAGGCTGTGCTTCAACAGCAGCAGGCGCTGCGGCAGGCTCAGCTTTTTTCTCAGGTTGCTTGGCAGGTTCTTGTTTTAAGAATGCAGAAACATCTTCACCTTTTTCACCTACGATGGCGAGGATAGCATTAATAAGCACAGGCTTTCCTTTTTCCGCACCGATGTGCAGCAACACGCCACCATTGGGGCTTTCAAAATCCATCGTGGCTTTATCTGTTTCGATTTCAGCAAGCAACTCGCCCGTTTTCACGGTGTCGCCAATTTTTTTGTGCCACGCCACTATCACGCCTTCTTCCATCGTGTCGCTCATGCGCGGCATACGAATAACCTCTGCCATTTGAAAAAATTTGATGTTAAAGATAATAGCGCTGACGAAGAAAACGACAAACGATTAACTACAAACTACAAACAAGCGTCATTTTCTTGCCTTCAAAATCAAACGGATGCTGCGGTCGTAGGTGAGGTAATTCCAAATCCAGTTGAGCAGAATCACAAGTCGGTTGCGAAATCCGATGATGAGCAGGATATGCACTACGAGCCACATCATCCAAGCGATAAACCCTTTGAAGTGAATATTTCCCGAGAGGTCGGCTACTGCTTTATTGCGCCCGATGGTTGCCATCACGCCTTTATTCGTATAGTGAAATGAAACAGGTTTCCCCTTGCGATTCAAATTTTCTGCGAGTAAAATGCCCTGTTGAATCGCCACAGGCGCAAGCTGCGGATGCCCATCAGCATTCCCCGGAGTTTGCATAAAGGCGATGTCGCCAAGGGCGAAAATATTTTTTGAACCTTTTACTTGCAGAAATTCATTCACCACAAAGCGATTGCTCTTCGTGATGGCTTCGGAAGGTAAACCCTCTATCAAACTGCCGGTAACGCCCGCAGCCCACACTAATATTTTGCAAGGAATTATTGTTCCGTCACTCAAAGTCGCTTCTTCGCCATCGTGTTGCAACACAAGCTTGTTCAACTTGATGTGGATGTTCATTTTTTGCAGCGCATCAAAAGCATCTTGCGAAGATTTTTGCGTCATCGCTCCGAGCAGGCGGTCGGTTCCCTCAATGAGATATATCTGCATGAGCTTGAAATCCAGTTCGGGGTAATCTTTTGGGAGCACATGTTTGCGCAGTTCGCTCAATGCGCCCGCCACTTCCACACCCGTAGGACCACCGCCAACAATCACGATGTTCAGAAGCTTTTGTTTTTCCTTCGGATCATCCACAAGCAAAGCCTCTTCCATGCCCCGCAGGATTGTATTCCGCAGGTCTAAAGCATGAGGCAGATATTTCAGCGGAAAGGAGTGTTTATAATTCTCCTCCTTTCCGAAATAGCTTGCTTTCGTGCCGGTAGCAATCACGAGATAATTATATGTGAGGTCGCCCAGGGAAGTGGTGATACAATTTTTTTCAGGATGAATTTTATTTACTTCCCCCATCCTGAAATAAAAATTCTTTTTCCCTTCAAACAATTTGCGCAACGGACCTGCAATGGAACTTGGCTCCAACCCCGCAGTAGCAACTTGATAGAGCAGCGGCTGAAACGTGTGGTAGTTGTATTTATCAATCAGCACCACCTGAAATTTTTCCGAATCAATCGCTTTGCAGAATTCAATGCCTCCAAAGCCACCACCGATTACTACAATACGCTGTAAGGAAGTTGATGGAATATGAATTGAGGTGGGCATGAAAGGAAATGGAAAATTAGGAATTAGGAATTAGGGCCTTGGCTTTATTATAAACCAGATACGTATGCGCAAAGAAGTTTGAATTCTAATGTTTGAAACAATTCCTTACATTTGGGATAACAAAATCCCCTTCTATGTTACAAAACATCATTCTCCCCGTTCTTGGAGCGGCATTAGTTCCAATGATTATAGGTTTCATTTGGTATAACCCGAAAGTGTTTGGCGGCATCTGGATGGAAGCCAGCGGCATGACCGAAGAAAAAGCCAAAGGCGCGAATATGCCGGTGATTTTTGGCGTTTCATTTTTGTTGAGCGTATTCCTTGTAGCGGCAGTCACCACAAACGTAATTCACCAAACACACCTGTTTTCAATTCTCGCAGATGAGCCGGGTTTTCAGGAAAAGGACCCAAACTCAGCGGCATTTCAGACATTTACTACCTTCATCAGCGCTTACGGTAATAACTTCCGCACATTTAAGCATGGCATGTTGCACGGTTTTCTTGCTGGCATCGTATTCGTGTTGCCGGTGCTTGGAACTAACGCGCTGTTTGAGCGCAAGGGCTTTAAATATATTCTTGTGAACGTGGGCTATTGGTGCGTTACGCTGATGCTGATGGGCGGCATACTCTGCCAGTTTTTGAAATTCGGTTAAAATTTAGAGCTTCATTGCGAGCGAAGCAATCCTCAACGCAGTTACTATTTGCCGATTGCTTCGGCAATGTCATACACGCGATGCTTTTATTTCCTCGCAATGACGCATTGATTGCATGTTCGATTGTTGGTAATTAAACCAACAACCGCTTCTTTCCTCTTTTCAAAATCCGCTACTTTTGAAACACGCTTTTCGTGTTTAATATTTTCCCATGAATTATCTGGAAGAACTGAATCCCGCGCAGGTAGAAGCCGTGCAGCACACCGATGGCGCGGCAATGATTATTGCAGGTCCCGGATCGGGGAAAACGCGCGTGCTTACCTATCGCATTGCTTACCTGATGCAAAATGGTGTTGACCCGTTTAACATTCTTTCGCTCACGTTTACCAATAAGGCTGCCGCTGAAATGCGCGAACGCATTTCCCATGTTATGGGCAGCGAAGCGCGCAACATCTGGATGGGCACGTTCCACTCCATCTTTGCGCGTGTACTCCGCATCGAAGCGGATAAACTGGGCTACTCTCCCAATTTCACCATTTACGACACGCAGGATTCGCGCAACCTGCTGAAAAATATCATCAATGAACAAGGGCTGAATGATAAAATCTACAAGCCGAACCATGTGCACTACCGCATTTCGGCAGCAAAGAATGCGCTGATTTCGCCTGCGCAATATGCGCTGGATGCAAGCATGGCTTCTGCCGATGAAGCAGCCGGCATCCCCAAGGTGGCGCAGATTTATGCCGCCTACAACAAGCGGTTATTCCAATCAAGCGCGATGGATTTTGATGACCTGCTGTTCAACATGAATACGCTGCTCTCCAAGTTTCCCGATGTGTTGTATAAGTATCAGCAAAAGTTCCGCTACATCATGATTGATGAGTATCAGGATACCAACTATGCGCAGTATCTCATCACGAAACAGTTGGCAGATATGTTCCAGAACATTGTGGTGGTGGGTGATGATGCGCAGAGCATTTATTCGTTTCGCGGGGCAAACATTCAGAACATTTTAAACTTTGAAAAAGATTATCCCGAACTGCGCATTTTCAAATTAGAGCAGAACTACCGCAGCACGCGCCACATTGTGGAGATTGCCAATAAAGTTATCGGGCACAACAAGATGCAGTTGACGAAAAAAATCTGGACGGAAAACGGGGAAGGCGAGCGCACCAAGGTGATTCGCGCGATGAGCGATAATGACGAAGGCAGAATTGTGGCGGACAGCATCCATGAAATGCGGATGCGCTATCATTTCAAGAACAAGGAGTTTGCAATTCTGTACAGGACGAATGCGCAGTCACGCGCGTATGAAGAATCGTTGCGCAGGCTGAATATTCCTTACCGGATTTATGGCGGCTTATCATTTTACCAGCGCAAGGAAATTAAAGATGTGCTGGCATACCTGAAACTTTCCGTCAATCAGAATGATGAAGAAGCGTTGCGCAGAGTGATTAATTATCCGCTGCGCGGAATCGGAAAAACCTCATTGGAAAAAGCGACTGTTATTGCAAATGAAAACAGTATTTCGCTGTGGCAGGTATTTGAAAACTTAGAGCATTTCAACTTCGGTGCAGCTACCGATAAAATCAGAGAGTTCATCATTATGGTACGCAGCTTCACTGCGATGCTTGATACGCGCAATGCGTATGACCTCGCGCTGCACATTGCGCGCTCAACAGGAATTTTGAAAGAACTTTATAACGACCAAACTCCTGAAGGAGTGAGTCGTTATGAAAATATCCAGGAGTTGCTCAACTCCATCAAAGAATTTACCGAGCAGGATGAAACAAACAGCGAACAACCCGTGCCGGATAAAAGTCTTGGTTCGTATTTGCAGCAAGTCATGTTGCTTACTGACCAGGACGGAGATAAAAACCTATCGGACAGCGTGAAGTTGATGACCATTCACGCGGCAAAGGGTTTGGAGTTTGAGTGCGTTTATGTTGGCGGCTTAGAAGAAAATCTTTTCCCCTCCGCGATGGCAATGAATACGCGCGAAGAGTTGGAGGAAGAAAGAAGATTGTTTTATGTGGCGGTGACACGCGCAAAATCTAAATTGACATTGACTTATGCGAAGTCGCGTTATCGCTATGGCAATTTGATTTATTGTGAGCCGAGCCGTTTCGTGGATGAGTTGCCAAAAGAAAACGTAGAGTATGTCGGCAGCAAGTGGGACGAACAACCCTCGAATGATTTTTACTCCGGGCAGAAACAAACGAACCGTTTCAATTTCAATGCGCCACAGGAGAAAACAGTAACCCGAAACATTTCATCACAGAAACTCACGTTCACAAAAACCGAATACACACCATCAGGAAGTTTCAAGCCGGATAATCCTGCATTGCTGCAAACGGGAATGGAAGTGGAGCATCAGAAATTCGGAATCGGCAAAGTGGTTTCATTAGAAGGAAAAGAAGACAACCGCGTTGCCACAATTTTCTTTCCTGGCATCGGGCAAAAGCGCATCATGCTGAAGTTTGCGAAGGTGATGATTTTAAAAAGGGATGTTACTTCTACCTGATTAAAAATGTATAAAGTGCTGAAAACCTTGTCGCGCATGATTTTCTGCCATTAATTGCGTCACACTCCCCTCGCTTCTATTTATTTTCCTCACTGAAAACCTGCAATCATGAAGCGAGCAAGCACAATTTTTTCGTGCGCATTATTTCTTTTGTATTCCCTGAGCATAAAAGCACAAACAAGAAGTTGCGGCACAATGGACAACTTTCAACAACTTTTACAACAAGACGAGCAGCTTTCTGATAGAATGGAACAAATTGAGCAATTCACCCAGCAGTGGGTTGCTGCAAATCCGCATGGCGCTGGAGCAAGAGCGATTTATACCATTCCGGTAGTTGTGCATATCGTTTACAATACCACCACCGAAAATATCAGCGATGCGCAAGTGCTGTCACAGATCACGGCATTGAATAAAGACTTTAGCAGAACAAATACGGATGCAGTGAATACTCCTTCTGTCTGGCAAAGTATTGCTGCAAATGCAGAAATACAATTTTGCCTTGCCACACTTGATGCGAATGGTGCAACTACAACCGGTATCACGCGAACCTACACGGCAACAACTACATTCACCTCAAATAACAATGTGAAATTCAATTCAACAGGAGGAAAAGATGCTTGGCCCGCTGACAGGTATTTAAATATCTGGGGGTGTGATTTAAGCGGCATCATCGGTCACGCACAATTCCCGGGAGGGAACCTGACAACGGACGGTGTTGTGATTGACTACCAAGCTTTTGGAACTACCGGCACTGCTACCTTTCCCTTTAATCTGGGTAGAACGGCAACACACGAAATTGGGCATTGGTTAAATCTCAGACATATTTGGGGTGATGACGCTACTGCATGCACTGGCTCTGACTTGGTGTCAGATACTCCAAATCAGGCGGATGAAAACTATGGATGTCCCGGTTTTCCTGTGAGTAGTTGCAGCAATGGTGCGAATGGCGACATGTTCATGAACTACATGGATTATTCGAACGATGCGTGTATGAATTTGTTTTCGCTGGGACAAAAAGCGCGGATGCAAGCTTTGTTTGCAACAGGTGGATTCCGCAATAGCTTGTTAAGTTCAAGCGGGTGCGCCACTGCGCTTGTGCCGGTTGTGTTATGTAATATACCTTCCGGATTATACGTGTCAAATATCACAACAACAACGGCAAAGTTGAATTGGAGCGCAGTGAGCGGAGCAACTGCATACGCTGTAAGGTTTAAAGCAACAGCTTCATCATTATGGGTTATCGGAAACACAACATCAAACTTATGGAGCATCAACGGGTTGGCGCAGGGAACACAATATGAATATCAGGTGAAAACAACATGCGGAGCATCCTCAAGCGCGTATTCATCTGCCGCATTATTTTCAACTGCAACTTCGGGTTGCGCTGATGTTTACGAACCGAATCAGAGCATGGCAACAGCAACGCGATTACCTTCAAGTTTATCTGTGCAGGCGCAAATCGCAGCAGCCACCGATGTTGACTGGTATCGCTTTGGAAATTCTTCTTCAAAAAGAAATATCAGCATCACCCTTACCAATCTTCCCGCAAATTATAATCTTGCGCTCTACAGTTCCAGCGGGACAATCTTACGCCAGTCTGTGAATACAGGCACAGGAAATGAAACAATTACTTACAATAACGGCTCGCTAGGCACCTACTTTGTGCAGGTGTCCGGATACAGCGGAGTGTATAACACAACCCAATGCTATAATCTCGCTGTGCAATTAGGCAGTTCTGCATTTCGTACAAGCGAGGAACAAATGGAGGCAGAAAATACGGACGCAAGTTTTATTCAGCGCATCTATCCAAATCCTGTAAGCGATTATTTGACAGTTGAATTTTCAACCGCAATGAATAGCACATTTGAATACAGCGTGTTTGACGCGCTTGGAAAAATTGCGCTCAGTGAAAATTTAATGCCGAACCAAGATTCCAAACTCCTCATCAATACATCATCGCTCCCCAGCGGTGTTTACCTGCTGCGCATCCTTGACGGCAAACAAAGCCATGTGAAACGGTTTTTAGTGGTGGATTGAGGAAGTCGCCTCACAAACACTATGGAATCAGGTTCCTACTTGCACTTATTAAGGCTAAATTATCATGGGTAATGTTTACCCATGACTACTCTGTCATGAGTAAAATACAATAGAATTTCCCCATGACATGATTAGCGGGCGGGGATTATTTTCGAAGCAATTCATAGAGTTTTGTATTCACGTAAATTACTTCTTTCCACTTTTGTTCCGATTTCAGTATTCCAACTTTCTTTATCTCTTTCAGATGTTTAGTGGCGGTCTTCCTGTCAACTTGCAAAGCGCTCAATATATATTCAATTTTCGTATAAGGATGCACAAACAAATGCTCAATCAATTCTTTGGAATAGACGCGCGGGGATTTCTTTTTTGCAATCACAAGCGTTTGGTTAAACAGGGCGTTGATGCGGTTGCTTTTATCAATCGTTTCGAGCGAAGTCTGCTCTACTCCCCTGAGTATGAAAAGGATCCATTCTTCCCATTTATCTTTCACGCGCACTTCCTGCAAAAGCCGATAGTATGCCGGTTTATGTTTGATGATGTAACCACTCAGATACAAAATCGGTGAATCGAGCAGGTTGTTCAGCATCAGGTGCAGCACGTTCACGATACGCCCCGTGCGCCCGTTGCCGTCATAAAACGGGTGAATGCTTTCAAACTGGTAGTGCTGAATTGCCAGCTTGACGAGCACGGGCAAATCATTTTGCGAGTTGATGAACTCGTCAAAGTTTTTCATCAGCCGCTGGATTGCTTCTGGATTATCGGGTGGCGTGTAGATGATTTGCCCGGTGGCGTCATTCTTCAGCGCAGTGCCGGGCAGCTTCCTGATTCCTGCTTCGTTTTACTCCAGTTCCTTTTGCACCTTCACAATACCGGTGATGTTAAGAAATCCTTTTTGCCTGATAAACTTCTCACCGATGAGCAGCGCCTCCCTTTAGCGCAGCACTTCTTTGGTGTCATTATCCACCTGCGCATTTTTGAGCGTGAGCGCCTGATAGAGTTTGTCGTGTGTGGTGATTACATTTTCAATTTCCGAACTCGCCTTCGCTTCTTTGAGCACGATGCTGTTGATGAGAATATCTGGATTTGGGAGTGTTCTCGCCAGCACTTTCAACTCTGCCAATGCCACAGCCGACTTGCTTTCCTGCTTCAGCACGGGAATAGTTTCAATCTTCTTCCGGTTGGGAGGAAGCAAGGGGAGGAGGTTATATGGTTTGGAGGGGGCGAACATTATTTAGAACTTATTTAAGTAATATTAGAACAGCAATCAACTCTTTTATGTTTGAGGAAGTATTCATCGTGGTTTAAAAATAATGATTGTGTTGCATTTAAATGTACGTGCGTGATTTGCAGAATTTTACCCTTCTTTTAACGCTGTGAATTTTTGTTTTTATTCCTGCCCATAAATCCCCTTACCCTCCTGTCGAGCCTCGCTACCAATGCGCAGCACAAAAGAAACGAAATCAGTACGCGCCACCTGCGCTTCACCTTCGTTACAACTTCGGCAGGCAAGCTAAATCTGCGCTTTTCCAAACAAGTCGAGTTTGATAGTGGCGTAAATATGTTTCATTTGCATCTAAACCCGCGCCTCAAATGCGTATCCCCTTTTCAGAAGCCCTGAAAGTTTGGACGAAAGTCGCGCTCTACAGCTTTGGCGGACCGGCAGGGCAAATTGCGGTGATGCACAAATTTTTGGTGGAAGAAAAAAAGTGGGTGAGCGAAGGGCGATTTCTGCACGCGCTGAACTATTGCATGTTGCTGCCCGGACCGGAAGCGCAGCAACTCGCAACGTACATCGGTTGGCTGCTGCACAAAACAAAAGGCGGCATTGTTGCGGGAGCTTTGTTCGTGCTGCCGGGATTCCTCTCCATTCTTGCGCTGAGTATTCTATATGCGGTGTTTTATGAAGTGCAATTGGTGCAGGCGATTTTCTTCGGAATAAAACCTGCGGTGCTTGCCCTTGTGGTGGGCGCGGTGATTAAAATCGGAAAGAAGGCATTGAAGAATGAAGTGATGGTTGCGATGGCAGCTCTTTCATTCATCGCGATTTTCTTTTTCAATGTCGAGTTTCCTTTCATCATATTCACTGCGGGGTTGATTGGATTTTTTGGCGGAAAAATTTTCCCGGAGAAATTTTATGTCATCAAGGGGCATCAAATCAAAGTAGACGAAGACGCGCACTTGCATTTTGAAAAACCGACTGTTTCAAAAACTATCACAACGCTATTCTTTTGGCTGGCGTTGTGGCTCATTCCGATTGGCATTTTGTTTTTGCTATTCGGAAAAGGAAATGTGTTTGTGCAGCAGAGTTTGTTTTTCAGTCAGGCGGCAATGGTCACGTTTGGCGGAGCGTATTCTGTGCTGGCTTACATTGCACAACATGCAGTGGAAGTATATGGTTGGCTGAAGCCGGGTGAAATGCTTGACGGCTTGGGCATGGCTGAAACCACACCGGGACCATTGATTCAGGTGGTGCAGTTTGTAGGCTTTATGGGCGCATATCGCAATGCGGGAACGCTTGACCCACTTGCAGCAGGAATACTCGCATCAGTAATCGTAACGTGGGTGACGTTCATCCCGAGTTTCCTTTACATTTTTGTTGGCGCGCCATACATCGAGCATTTTCGCGGCAACAAAAATCTTTCGTCTGCATTATCGGGAATCACATCGGCAGTGGTTGGCGTAATTCTCAATCTCGGAATTTGGTTTTCGCTCAACACGCTGTTCGGCACCGTAAACGAAATCAATTTTTCTATCGGCAGATTATTTATCCCCGAATGGTCAACCATTCATTGGGGTTCGCTTGCGATTACCGTATTGGCTTTTGTAGTTTTCTTCGCCATGAAATGGGATATGCTGAAAACGATAGGCGTGTGCGTGGCGGCTGGAATCGCGTGGTATTTTTTTGCCTGAAAATTTATGGACATCTCTAAAACCCGCTTTTTTATTGCCTCACCCTACCCTCTCCAGTTGGAGAGGGTTTTGCGATAGAGGCTTTTAGAGATGTCCTAATTATTTCAGCAAGGAAAAAATAATCGTTCTTGCGCTGAGGAGGATGATAAAAACGCCTACGGCTATCATCGCCCATTTGAGGTTGATTTTATGCGTGATGTAAGCGCCCAGCGGTGCAGCAATCATTCCGCCAACAATCAATCCTAAAATCACATCCCAGGTATTGATTCCGATAAAAAGAGTAAAAATTCCTGAAGCGGTGAGCGCAACGAAAAACTCAACCGCGTTCACCGTGCCTATCGTGAGTTTCGGATTATTGCCTCTGCCAATTAATGTGGAAGTGACAATCGGTCCCCAGCCGCCACCACCCGAAGCATCGGCAAAGCCGCCAAACAAGGCGAGCAGACTTACACGTTTCGGCTCGGTGAATTGCACCATTTTTTTTGTCGCTTTCGCGATGATAACAATGCCCATGATAATCAGGTAGCCTGCTATGTAGGGCTTAATGGCATTCCCATCAAACGAGGTAAGCACATACGCGCCTATCCCCGCGCCTACCGCTCCGGGAATCGCCAGTTTTTTAAAAAGTTCTTTATTGACGTTGCCAAACCGCCAATGCGAGATGCCCGATGTTGCTGTTGTGAAAACTTCCGCAACATGTACGCTTGCGCTCGCCACCGCAGGACTGATTCCGAAACTCATCAGGAACGTGGTGGAACTTACGCCATACGCCATGCCGAGCGCGCCATCAATCATCTGGGCTACGAACCCTACAAGCACATACACGAGAAATTGCGAATGGTAAAGGCTTTTAAAAAAACTGATTACGCTCGTGTGATAGTCGGCAAAAAAGAATTTCGTAACCACCATAGTCACAAAGATTGCCGAAGCAAAAGCGAGAAAAAATCCCGCATAAAGTTTTAAAACAGATTTCATATCCGCTGCAATTGCATTCATAAACGTAAAAATAAGATGCTAATCTATAAAATCTACCTGATAAGTAGAAATTTATTTTTTGCGTCTCAATTTTTTCTCGTTATCGAGCAGGGTTTGCACGGTTTGGTTGGAGAGCAGTTCGTATGTTTGGTCGCGGATTACAGCAAACGTCACTTTCAATCCACAGGTTTTTTCATCTTCGCAATCATCGCAGGTTTCGTAGAATTTCTCCGATACACAGGGCAGCATGGCAATGGCGCCTTCAAACATGCGGTAAATATCTGAAAGCGAAATTTTAGATGGGTCTTTCATCAGATAATATCCGCCTCCCGCTCCCTGTTTGCTGTTGGCAAAGCCGCCTTTTTTCAACTCAATTAATATCTGTTCCAAAAATTTCTTCGGAATGTTTTGCGCGTTGGCGATTTCAACGGTTTGCAACGTTCCCTCCTGATAATGCTTTCCCAACTCAATCAGCGCTTTGAACGCATACTTACACTTCATGGACATCATAGCGATTCAGTTTTTTACTTTTCAGTTTCAATAATTACACAGCGATTCAGCAGCACATCCGTGCTTCCCAGCAGGTCGTCTTTTTTAACGCCATTGCAAATCCCTTTGATAGAAACAATGCTTCCCTCTGATAGCCCTTTCATTCGCGCATTAAATGCCGGATCCATCTGGCAACTGATGTTGCTCATGGGGTCGCTGTCAATAGCAAGCAGCACAACGATATTTGTGTCCGTAGGGCTGGCGATATTTGAAATCGTGCCGGAGACTTGTAGGATTTTCCCGTTGTAACTTTTTGTCGCTTCTTGTTCGTTTTCCTTAAATAGTTGCTGCAAACTATCTGTGGTAAGCAGCTTTTCCGCTTTTGTTTCATCCACATTAGTATGCGGAGAAAGTCCGGAAACAAAACCAACTACGGGTTTTACTAAGGGCACAATCACACTTTTTGTGAAATTGCTCTCAGGCTGCTGCGTGATGAAATAAAAAAATACTGCTGATGCAACCAAACCAAAGACAGCGCAAACTGTTACGAAGCGTAGAAGTCTTTTCATAATTGCTATTTTTGTTTGAAGTTCTAAACTACATCTTTTTCATTCAGTTAGTATGCGTAAAATAATTTCAGCTCTCAGTTTCTTTGCAGCGCTTGTTTACATTTCTTCCTGCCGCTATTCCAGTTTGGAAGAGCTTACAAAAGACGACTGCGACACCTGCCAAACGCTGATTTGCGACACCACTTTCACGTTAAGTTATGCAAACGACATCCGCACAATTACTGCGGAATATTGCGATAAATGCCACAGCGCATTAAACGCCCTGATTTATAGCGAGGGCAACGTGCTGGACAATCACAGCGGGCTGGCGGATTATGCCTCAAATGGAATTCTACTTTGCTCCATTATGCATGAAGTTAATTGTTCCCCCATGCCGGAAGACGACCCGAAACTCTCTGATTGCAATATCGCAAGGATTGAAGCGTGGGTGCGGCAAGGCTATCCCAATAATTGAGGCATACAATTTGAAACTACAGGAAAAACTTTTTTATGAAAAACATACTCATTCTTTTTTTTGCGATTGCTTTTTCTGCTTTATCAGCGCAGGCGCAAAAGCAATTTACAAAAACCGGACACATCTGGTTTTATTCGGCAGCGCCTCTCGAAAACATTGAAGCACATAACTATCAGGCAACCAGTATTCTGAATCCTGAAACCGGTGATTTGGTGTTTAAAGTGGCAATGAACGGATTTCAATTTCCCAACGCGGAAATGCAAAGGCACTTCAACGAAAAATATGTGGAGTCGGAAAAATATCCGCAATCGGCATTCACGGGAAAAATCAGGAATCTTGAAAAAGTAGATTTCACGAATGACGGCTCTTACAACGTAATCGTAGAAGGCAAACTGAATATGCACGGAGTGGAGCAGCCGGTAAAGGCAAACGGAACGATAAACGTGAAAGCCGGCAAGGTTTCCGCCACATCCCTCTTTCAGGTTGCCGTTGCGGATTATCAAATTAAAATTCCCGGTGGCGTAAAAGACAACATCGCAAAAACGATTGACATTCATGTTGACATCAGCTACGAAGCGATGAAACAGTAATTTTCAATTCTTAGCCTTCATGAAAAAATATTTCTCTCTTGCTTTGCTCCTCTGCCTGTTTTCTGTAACACAAGCGCAGGATGATTTATTAAAACTGTTGGAAGAAGAAGAGAAAAAAGAACCGCAACAAACGGAACGTGTCATCAATACGTTCAAAGCCACGCGCATTATCAACGGCTATTCTACCGAACTCACCGCAAAGAAAAACCTCCAATTTGTTATCGCGCATCGCTTTGGCAGCGTGAATTCCGGCTGGCGCGAATTCTTCGGCATTGATGATGCCGACATGCGCATCGGCTTGGAATACGGCATTTATGACTGGTGGAACGTAGGCATCGGGCGCAGCAGCGTAGGCGGCACAGTAGATTTAACTACCCGCGTAAAATTTATGCGCCAGAGCAAAGGCGCGAAAAAAATTCCCTTTACGCTGGCAGGATACGCCAACATGGCTTTCGTCTCAAAAGAACAACCGCCAGAAGTGGAAGTGATTCATCGCATCAGCTATGCTTACCAACTGATGCTCGCGCGTAAGTTCACGAAAAACTTTTCCTTTCAGGTGATGCCTTCCTATCTGCATCGCAACCTTACGCCCACAGCAAATGACCCGAATGGAATTTTTTCTGTGGGCGCGGGCTTACGCTACCTTGTTTCACGCAGCATTGGACTGAACCTTGAATATTTTCAACCCATCACCAAAAAAGAAGATGGAGAAATCTATATCGGCTCAATGGGATTCGGCATTGACATCGAAACAGGCGGGCACGTTTTTCAAGTTACTATTACCAACTCGCGCGGAATGATTGACCAACTTTACATCCCTAACAACAGCGGACATTGGTGGGATAAAGAAATTCACATCGGCTTCAACATCAACCGCAACATCACCTTTGGCGCAGGCGGCAAGAAGGAAAAGAAGAAGGTTTAGAGAAATCCTTGGGGGAAGTTTCATTTAGCTTCTTGTTTATCGCAGTTCAATTATCCAATCAAACTTTTCGTTGTTGCGCAAACATCTTTTCTCTCCATGCAAAACCAGAAATTACTTCCCGCTATTCCATACTGCCTTGTAGTTCCTTTTTATAACTTTATGCTCTTGAGAGCAATCACCTAAATTTTTCAAATCACGTTCATGCAATCATCATCTGACACGTCAAATTTCCTTTCCCTGCAATTGAAATTGAGCGAAGCAGAGCGGAACATTTACGCGCCTGCGGAGTTATTTGACCAACAGCGCTATGCGCCCGAAGAATATCTTGAAGAGCTTATTTCTCCGTATGGAAAACAAGGCTTGGAAATAGTAAATGGAAAAATAATTTGCAAGGAAACAAAAAAAGAAATTCAGACTGATAACAAGGTAATTAATCTGAAAGCTTCTACAACTGAAGAAAACAAAGAGTGGGCAAGACAGAATCTGCAGTTCTTGAATTATCATAAATCGCTCAGCGTTTACACGATGATTAATTCGATGCCCACCATCAATTACTTCGCGGAATATTCAGGTTTGGCGAATCTGAAAAACGCAAAGGTGGTAGATGTAGGAGGCGGCACCGGACATTGCTTTTGCACGCTGTTCAGCTATCCGGAAACGATTGAATATTATTTGCTCGACCCGAATCTGAGAAAACTGCACGACCAGTTTATCCGATTATATCCAAAACTGCTGAAGTTAAAAATGAAGCATATCTTATCCCATGCGGAATTTTTGCCTTTAAAAAATGAACTGGCAGATGTGGTTTTGTCTTATTCGGCAATTGACCACTATGCAGATTACAAGAAATTTGTGCAAGACGCGCACCGAATTTTAAAGCCGGGGGGATTATTAGTAATCAGCAGTCACTTAGACAGACCGAAAGCGCAGCGTTCTCAATACACTCCATTACTTGAAAGAATTATGTCCGATACTTTACCAGAACGTATCGCCCGCTACCGCTATTACAAAAAATATGCTGTGGGTAATGATGACCATACCTATCATTTTGAAGACGCTTCTGAAATAGCCGACACGCTTCAGAAAAGCGGATTTGAAATCACCATGAACCATGTTTATGCAGACAATTTTATTCTTCTGGCAAAAAAGATTGCTGCTTAACAGCACTGCGTAATGCCTTTGCAACAACCTAATAGCGCATTTTTTTCTGTAATCATTCCTACTTACAACAGAGCTGCGCAGTTGCATTTGCCTATTGAAAGCATCCTGAAACAAACATTTACTTCTTGGGAACTAATCATCGTTGATGATGGCTCCACTGACAATACGAAAGAAATAGTTGCGGCATATCAAGACCCGCGCATTCGCTACATCTATCAACAAAACATGGAACGAAGCGCTGCGCGGAATAATGGCATTGCTCACGCGCAGGGGCAATACGTGTGTTTTCTTGACAGCGATGATTATTACTTGCCCGAGCATCTCGCATCATTTCACCAAAAAATTCAAGAACACAAATTTCCTGTTGCTGTTTTCTATTGCAACACGCTTGAAGATAACAACGGCAAACTCATCTCATTTCCTCAGCCAAAAATTGAAGCAAGGAATAATGTGGAGTGGGTTGTGCTTGCTACGATGGGCAGCCCGCGCACATGCCTACATCACGCTATTTTCACAAAATATCAATTCAATCCTAAAGTGTCTGTTGGCGAAGACGTTGACCTTTGGGTGCGCGTATTGAAAGAATATCCTTTGATACACAATGATGCCGCCACAGTGGTGTTTGTTGCGCATGGCGGGCGCACCGTAATGCGAGAAGAAAGCTATTTCGCCAGTCTTGAAAATCTTAAAAGAATTATCCGGGAAGACAACGAATATTTCATTTCCGGTGAAGTAAGAAAAACTGTTTTATCAAACGCTTATCTGCGTATTGCTCAATATTACATTGAAAATAAAAGTCGCGGAAAAGCTCTTTCAAACCTCGTGTTTGCATTTTTCCGCTTTCCCGCTCACCGCGCAAAGGAAAAATTTTATTTAATCCTTAAAGTGCTTCCGCTAACCGCGTTGTTCATTCGGTGGAAGGAAGGAAAATCTCATACCTAAGCTAATAGCAACAGCCGCTTATCTGCATAAATTTGTTGAATCAATTCGTCTTAAAAACCGACAACTTAATTTGAAAGTCTTACAGGTTATTCCGGATTTAAGAAAAGGAGGAGCTGAACGCATTTTAATTGACATCTGCAATGAACTTGTCAAGAGAGGCGTGGAAGTGCTTCTGCTCAATTTCAGACCGGAGAATCACTATTCTTACTTAACTGAAAAGATAGAAAGATGGGTTATCCCAGCGCGCTTCGTTCCGTCAATTTTCGGGAAACCTTTAGCTGAATTGGAAGCATATTCAATCGCTGTACAAAAGTTTAAACCGGATGTCATCCACTCACATTTGTTTGAAGCCGAAATGGTGACGCGACAAGTAATTCATCCGGGCATAAAGTATGTCTCGCACCTGCACAGTAATATGGAGCAATTTCGAAAGTTTTCGTTGAGAACATTAATGGATAAGTCCCTACTGACAAATTTTCTTGAAAGAAAATTATTGCTTGCGCAATACCGGAGATGTTCAAATAATTTCATCGTCATTTCAAAACATGCTGAAGACTTTTATAAACAAGTATTGCCTGCTGATTTGAGAAGGTTGCAAATTTTAAATAATGCAATTGACTACAACAGGTTCTTCAAGAGAGAACCCAACCAACTTCATATTCCTTTAAGACTTATTACCATTGGTCGGCTTGATGAAAATAAGAACCAGATTTTCTTGGTGAAAGTTGTTCGGTTATTGAAAAGCGAAGGCATACAAGTTCAATTGGATATTTTGGGCGAAGGACCTTTCCGCAAGCATATTGAAGGAACGATTTCTGATTGGGATTTAAAGGAACAGGTTAATCTGCTCGGAAGCGTTAATCAAATTGAAGAACAACTCCACAAAGCGGACATTTATATTCATGCAGCGCGGAGCGAAGCATTCGGACTGGCAATCGTTGAAGCAATGGCAGCGGGATTGCCTTTCGTAATGCTGGATGCAAAGGGCAACCGCGACATTGCTGAGAATGGCAAGAATGGTTTTTTTATCACAGAAGAAAATGTAAACGCTTTCGCGAATGCGATAAAAAATTTTATCAGTGCTCCGAAACGCTATTCTGAAATGTCAGATTATGCGAAAACTGATGCTGCAAAATTTGACATAGTCCCTTACGCTGACAGGTTATTACAGTTTTATAATTCATGCGCGAAGAGCTGATAGTAATCCTGATTTTCTCGGCAGGCGATATAATATCAAGCCTGAGCTTGATACCATTCGATAAAGTCCTTTAATCCTTCTTTGAATTTTTTCTTAGGCTGATAATTGAATAACGATTGCGCCTTTGATATATCAGCGTAAGTGATATCTACATCGCCCGGCTGCATCGGCATTTTTTTGATATTGGGTTTAGCGCCCATCAACTCATACAGCGTGTCAATGAGTTCCTTCAGTGGAACGGGTTGGTTATTGCCCAAATTCACCGTGTCAAACACTTGTTCGTTTTGAATTACATATTGTAGCGCATTGACAACTCCCGACACCGTATCTTCCACAAAGGTATAATCGCGCGCGGTGCTGCCATCGCCATACATCGTAACCGGCTCGCCTTTTTGGATAAGTTCCACAAACTTGTGAATTGCCAAATCCGGGCGTTGTCTTGGTCCATACACGGTGAAAAAACGCAGGTTCAGAATATCTATCCCATAAAGATGATGATACACATGATTCAGCAGTTCGCACGAACGCTTTGTGTATGCGTAGGGAGAAATCGGCATATCCATCGTCACCGACTCTTTAAAGGGAATTTGCTTTGAGTTGCCATAGACCGATGAAGATGATGCAAACACTAATTTCTTTACCTTTCGCTCCAATATCCAATCAAGTATGTTTTGCGTGCCATTGATATTCACGCGCGTGTACCCTACAGGGTCTTTGATGGAAGGCAATACGCCTGCTTTTGCCGCCAGATGAATCACCGCATCCACAGGAGTTTCAATCTTTTTTAACTCTTCCGCATCTGTAATATCCAATTCATGAAATTGAAAATTTTGATGAGCAAGGCTATACTCAAGGTTTTTCCTTTTGATGGAATTTTTGTAGAAAGCATCAAAATTATCAATGCCGATTACCTTGTAATTCTGGTTCAGCAACCGCTCCGCAACATGTGAACCGATGAAGCCTGCGCAGCCTGTTAATAGAATAGCGCTCAATGGAAATTTTCCTGTAAAAATAAATTTTATGAAAGAGATTAAGAAGAATTGATGATTTGGCATTTTCATCAGCGAAAAGATGAAATGAATGTTCTTAACTTAGGCGCGCAGAAAATTCACATCACCTGCATTTGCTAAACAGATGTTAAACAATAAATTAATAGCTGTTGTTGTTCCCGCCTACAACGAGGAAACCCAAATCATGAAGGTGACGGAAAACCTTCCTGAGTTTATTGATAAAATTGTAGTGATTAATGACTGTTCAAAAGATAAAACCGGTGAGGTCATCGAAAAACTTGCCCTTAGCAATCCGCGCATTGTTCCCATTCATCATAACATCAACCGAGGAGTGGGAGGAGCCATTGCAACGGGATATGTTTGGTCGCGCGACCATGACATTGATGTTGCCGTGGTGATGGCGGGCGATGGGCAGATGGACCCTGCCGACTTGCCTGCCATTCTTGAACCGGTGGTAAACGGTGAAGTAGATTATTCAAAGGGCAACAGGCTTTTCACCGGAGAAGCTTATCGTAAAATTCCTAAGGCGCGCTATTTTGGAAACAGTGTGCTCTCGCTGCTCACAAAAATCGCTTCCGGCTATTGGCACATAGCTGATTCGCAAACAGGCTATACCGCCATCAACAAAAAAGCGCTCCATCTCATTGACTGGAACCAAATGTATACCCGCTACGGGCAGCCGAATGATTTATTGGTGCGATTGAATGTTTTTAATATGAAAGTACGGGACATCCCCATTAAACCCGTTTATAATGTTGGAGAGAAATCAGGAATTAAAATCCGAAAAGTGGTTTTCACCATCAGTTACCTGTTGCTGAAAAAATTTCTCTGGCGTATGAAAGAGAAATATATCATCCGCGATTTTCACCCGCTTATCTTCTTCTACATCATGGGCTTTTTCTTTTTCCTGCTTACCATTGTGTTATCCATACGCCTGGTCTATTTTCTTGTTACTACAGGCAGTCTTCCTCCCATAAACACACTCACAATGCTCTTTTCATTTATGAGTTCTACCCTTTTCACATTATTTGCAATGTGGTTTGATATGGAGTCAAACAAAGACCTCAAGTAAGCAAGTCTTCATTATATTTGCCCCCTTTAAACGATGAAAAAAATTCGGTTTGCTGTTGTTGGTTTTGGCTCTATCGGCAAGCGCCACGCAACCATTATCAACGGTCATGAAGATGCCGAGTTGGTTGCAGTTATTGATATAGATGATGCGAAGAAAAAAGAAGCGGAGCAACTGTTTAAAGTTCCTGCGTATGAAAATATTGATGCGCTGAAAAAAAATAACATTGACGCGCAGGTGATCAGTGTATGTACACCCAATAATTTGCATGCGCAGGTTGCCGTGCAGGCGCTTGACAGCAAATATCACGTCATTATTGAAAAGCCGATGGCGCTCACCAAGGCTGATTGCGAACAAATCATTTTCAAATCGCTTCATGTGTCACGGAATGTATTTGTGGGAAGCAAAACCGCTATAGCCCACCTTCAAAATGGCTCAAGTCGGTGGTGGAAAAAGATGCGCTTAGTAAAATCTACATGGTGCAAATCAACTGCTATTGGAATCGCGATGAGCGCTACTACAAGCCGGGCGACTGGAAAGGCGAACTTGCTAAAGACGGGGGTACGCTCTTCACGCAATTCAGCCATTTTATTGACATTATGTATTGGGTGTTTGGCGACATTAAAAATATCCAGTCGCGCTTTGCCAATTTCAACCACAAACAAAATACGCAGTTTGAAGACAGCGGCATAGTGAGTTTTGAATTTGTAAACGGAGGTTTGGGGTGCATCAACTTTTCCACTTCGTGCTGGGATAAGAACATGGAAAGCAGCATCACCGTGGTAGGCGAAAAAGGCAGCCTCAAAGTAGGCGGGCAATACATGAACGAAATCGAATACTGCCATATCAAAGATTACCAGATGCCCGCGCTGGAAGCGACCAATCCGCCCAATGATTACGGACCCTACAAAGGCAGCGCAGCAAACCATCACTATGTCGTTCAAAATGTGATTGACACTATCAAAGGAAAAAGCTCCATTGACACCAACGCGCTTGAAGGCTTAAAAGTGGTTGATATTATTGAGCGTATCTACGAACAGCGTGACCTCAAGAAAGTGTTCAGTTAATCGGTTAATCTGGAATCAGTTTAACGATTAAGCAGAAGAGATGAAATGCAATCGCAAACGAATCAGCCAATTAATTGATTAACCAATCAACTATTTAACCAATGAGCCAATCAACAAATATCTACATCCATCCATCCGCGTATGCAGATGAAGGCTGTGCTATTGGCGACAATACCAAAGTGTGGCACTTTTGCCACATTATGCCAAAAGCGGTGATAGGAAAAAATTGCAGCCTCGGGCAAAACGTGTTTGTAGCCAACAATGTGGTGATTGGCGACAATGCGAAAATTCAAAACAACGTGTCGCTCTATGAAGGTGTAGTTTGTGAAGATGATGTTTTTCTTGGTCCCTCGATGGTATTAACGAATGTCATCAATCCGCGCAGCGGAGTAGAGCGCAAGTCGGAATACAAAAAAACCCTCATCAAAAAAGGCGCTACCATCGGGGCAAACGCAACGATTGTATGCGGCATCACGCTGGGTGAATATTGCTTCATTGCAGCAGGGGCGGTGGTGAATCGCGATGTACCCGCTTATGCCCTCATCGCAGGCGTGCCAGGCAAACAAATCGGATGGATGAGCAAAATGGGACATCGCCTCTATTTTGACGCAAGCAATGTTGCTGTTTGCAGCAGTTCGGGCGAAAAATATATTCTGGAAGGCGCTTCAGTGAGAAGATGCTAACTCTCCTAAACAATTTTCTTTCCTTTTCGCAATTGCAATAATGGTTCGGCAATTTTTTGATAGTTGATAGCCGTGTGCAGAATGCCCAGCGGAATTGTGAGACTTAAATTAACTGTGCGCAGAAATAATGTTACCAATGCGCCTGTCATCGGGTCGCTTCCGGTAAGGCTGAAGATGCCGGACGCAATCAATTCTTCCACTCCCAGATTTCCGGGTACAATTCTGATTAATGAGGAAATATTCAACAGCACGATGGTAAGCGATGTTGCGGCAAACGATAATCCTGTTCCAAGCATTACATTAATCCAGTAATAGACACCGATATTGAGCAGGATAATAATTAAACTGGTAAATGTAATCGTAAAAAATACATGCCCCTGCGTGATAAGCGCCACTGACTGACTAAGCGCTTCCTGCACGAAATTTCTCAGACGAAATAGCCAGGTGTCTTTCTTAAAATTTAAAACTGAAAGCAACTTTCCCACAGCAAACGCAAAGAAAGGGCTGAAAAGAAATAGTAGGGAAGCGATAAAGAATTCGATTCTGAGTTTAGCAATGTAACAGAAAAACAAGCCTATCAACCCGTTTAGCATCACCGATATAAAAACCATCCCGAACCCCACCGATAAAGTTTTTACAAAATCAATCCGGTATTTGGCTTTCAAAAACAGCACAGAATACAACATTCCTCCATTGGTAGGAATGATATAGCCGAACATATTTATCGAACAAGGAAGCAGCGCAATATCCCCCGCAGTAAGGGCTATTTTCGTTTCGCGATGGAGCAAATAAGAAATCTGAATACCTCCGAGCAGGTAAGCAAAGAACAGGAGTAAAATCGTAAACAAGTATCCTTCGAGCGAAACATTGCTCAACTGCTTAAAAGCGTCTTGTTTATAGAGAAAAATTCCAATGACGATGATAAGCGCGACAGCGGCAAGATATTTTATAGCGCCTTTGTAATTCATCCCTGCAAGTTAGGGAGCATAAGCAAACTCGCGCATGGCTTTTTCCAACGCGGGCTTATCTGAGAGGCAGAGGGATTTTATGCCGCTCTTTTCAATAAACAAACGGATGTTTTGCTTTGCACGTTCTTGAGGCAAGCCGGCTCCATGCAAATAGCTTAGAGCAGCGGGATCATAATACCATGTAGACGGGATATTCCCGTCAAGTATTTTTAAATAATTTTCTGCAACATGCTCTGCTAACCAATTTTCATCAATAAATGCTTTCGCCTTCTCGCCAAGTTTAGTTCTATACTCTTTATCAATAATCATTTTTTCTATTGCGCTTTCAATATTCTCTGGCAATACAAAACAGCTTGGGGGTATAAACTTTTCAGGAACATCGCCAAGAACTTTTGTAACGTAATAACTTCCTATTACTGCCGGCTTTCCGAAAAAGGCAGCCTCAGTAGCAAACACAGCCATGGGAGAATCAGAATATAATTCATCTAAAACAAAATCAGACTCTTGAATTAACTGCAAAACTTTTGCATTACTCACTCCTGTAACCTCGGTATAGTTAATGTTATAGCCCTTAGCCTTTAATTTTTCAATTATATTTCGAAATATTGAGCTTCCTTTGACGCTTGATTTTGAAGGAGCATGAAGTATATTTATACTATCTGTTTCGTTTTGTTGAATTTTTCGGGCATCGGAGCCTGCGATATTAACAGGGAGTCCCATGCAAAGTAAGGAGATGACTTTTTTTTCATGAAAGTACGACTGCGGAGGATGATTGACGCACGCATCCGCGAAATATTCAATTATCGTTACAACACGTTTTTGCAGCCATGTTAATAAAGTATAATACTTAATTTTTCCAACATCACTGATTATGCCTCCGCTTATGTAGAGGGGTCTGGAATCCGAACCAAGAAAAACATAGATTATTTTCTTTCTAAACATTTTTAAAACAGGCAGTTCGAGATAATAAAAAAAAGAGGAGTTGGCGCAAAAAATAAAAACATTGTATCTGCACAGCGCAATAATAAAAGCGGGTACGCTAAAAAAAGTTTGAAAAAAAACCATCCAGATGAATCTTAAAAAAAAACTATGACTGAAGTGAACGCCTAATTTATTCCCAACAGCATTAAAAAGGTTAATCCATGCCGGATTCTTAGAAGGATTATACGCAGCGTTGCCTCCTAAATCAAGGAAATGAGCTTCTACGCCAATTTTATCAAACCCTTTTTTCAGATTATCGCAGTAGCCCGCAACTTCCCTTAACCCAATTAGAATAGAGTATTTTGATTTCTGCTTCATGAAATAAATGGGAATCGTTAATTCTCAGAGAACATTAATTGTTACATTTAAATTAAGGATTAATCAAATAGTGTATTTTATTTTTTATATGAGGTAAATGGTCTTGCCGGGTTACCTACCCACATTTCATTATCTGAAATGTCCTTCGTGACATTTGAACCCATTCCAATTGTAACAAAGTTTCCTACACGCACCTTATCCTTAACCACGGAATTAACCCCAATCCATGAATGGTTGCCTATTGAACAGCCTCCACAAAGAGTAACATGAGCAGTAATAATCGTTTGTTTACCAATTTTTGAATTATGTCCTATATGGCAATAATGATCAATTTTTGAGCCTTCTCCAATCCTGGTTTCAGACAAAGTGGCTCTATCCACATTACAATAAGGAAAAATTTCCACGTTATCTTCGATTATCACTTTTCCAATATGAAGCATGTTTTCTAATTCGCCAAACTCGTTTTTAATATGTCCGAATCCTTGTCCACCAAGATTACAGAATTCACTAACAATTACATTCTTGCCTATAAATACTTGGTCGTGAATATGGGCGTTTGCTTCAATAACTGAATTATCTCCAATCTCGCATTCGTCAATAATGCAGAAAGGTCCTATAGACACATTTACTCCTAATTTAGCTTTTTCGCTTACAATAGCCGATGTATGGATATGATGCTTTGTTTTTATTTGCCTGCCAAAGAGATGTTTCACAATCCTTATAAATAAAATCTCGGGTTTTTCTGTAAGAAGCAATGTTTTATTGCCAATGAGCTTCTTACTCAGCACAATTTTTTTATCGCAAATGATTATTTCAGATTTAGTAATGTCGACTAAATGAGTAGCATTAGCTATGTCGGACCGTATCCATGTGAGAGAATGCTCCGTTGCTTCAAAAATAGGATCAATAGAACTGAATGACTTGTTAATATTACCAATAACCTCAAAAGGGACGGTTATGTTACTTAATATATTTTTAAGTCTAAAAGGCATAACAACGGTAAATCTTATTCGTAAAAATGCCGATCATAATATGTGTCTGGGTGAATCAGGGAATGCAGTATCCGATGTCCGTCTTCAGCATGCTCCGCTAAACTTCTTGTATCTCCGGAAATTAATTTTCCCTTGTCATAACACTTCCATCTTACCCACTCAGAATCGCTCACATAAAAACTTTCATGAAATAAGTTAAATTCAGGCTGCTTGTCATAAGCCTCGTAGTATAATCCGAAATTGCCAGGGGCTTTATCTTTCCAGAAATCGAGGTTATTTAATCCGGTCATACCGCCATGGCTGGCAACTCCTTTTATTTTTATGCCATAAATTCGATTGAGTACTTCAATGTCGCGTATAAGGCAACGGGCAGCATCTTCATTCCAAATGTGCGCTTCATCAATTACTTCGGAATGGTATCCCAATTCATGACCGGTAGAAATAAGGTTTTTGATAATCCGATAGTTTTCAAATGAAAACGGATTATACTCAGGGGCATGCAGCCGTAGAAAGAAGCTTGCTTTGATGCCAAGTTCATTGAAAATATGAATTAATCGTTCTGTTTTTTTAACAGAGAAGTCAATATCAACCCTGTTTACAAGCACCTTGTTTTGCGCGCCTCTTTTTTTGTAATCTAAATAATCACAACACGTAATTATTTCATACCCCCCTGTAAGGAGTTGCTCGAATTGATTCTTAATATATTGAAATGAAAATTCAATCATTTATTCAGCATTGAAACCTGATTGATTGTTTTTTGCTCGCAAAATTTGACATAAAAACTCTTGGTGACGTATCCTCTTTTATACAGGATATAAAAGAATGGTCTCAGCCGTTCAAAAGTTTGCTTGTATGTTTTGTAATCGGTGAAATGTTTAGGAGGCAACTGCATGATGCCTTCCCATTCCATATCTGAAAATCCAACCCTGCTTTTTATTTCATCTAAAATGCCCTTATCAAAAGGCTTTTCTTCTTTAATTTTTTTCAAGCCTTCTTCCTGCGTCATTTGCTTTGACCTGATAAGAGCGGAAAACTCAGAGTATCTCAAATCAATGTTGAATTTTTTTGGTAGGTAATAATTATTGGTGAAATATGCAGTGCGGTTTTCCATGTGATGCCCGCCATACCATTGCCACTTGTATTCATCCGCCAGAAATTTTTTTGTGGCTTCCTTATCATAATCTATGTAATAGAGCGGTCTGAATTTTTTAATTTTTTTAGCAATCATCCACCACAGCCATTTCGACATCCAAAGCATTGGAAGCGTTTTGATTTTTCCGTCACCAAACTGTTCGTGGATTGCTTTGATGTATTGAGCATCCATGTAAAACCATCCTTGCGGGGAAATGCCTTCCGTTCTGAAAGAATGACCTTCCCAGATATGTTTGATTCCGTATTTCGATGCCGCCATATAATGCACGGTGGCAAGCGCAAGATCGGAAGGCGTATCTATCTCCGGTACAGAGGCTTTAAAGAATGATTTGAAAATGCTTTGATACTCTTTATTGTCAACCACATGCGTATATAAATCAATGCCCAGCTTATCCAGCATGATGCTGATATTTTCTACCGCAATTCTTGAATTGTAGGTGTTATCGAAGTGTGCCGCCAGTACGCGCAATCCAAATTCGTTTTTTGCAAGATGCAGCAAATAGGAAGAGTCGCATCCTCCGCTGATTCCTATCACCACGTCATACGCCTTCCCTTTCCCGTCTTTTTTCATTTGTGCGACATACGCATCTAATATCTTTTTCCCTTCCACGCCTGTGGGATATTCCTGCTGCATTTGATCATATTGGCGACAGTAATTGCAAACGCCCTCGTCATCAAAACTGATGGAAGGAATCGTTGCATTGTAAATGCAGCGACTACAAAGCCGGATATTTTGGTTATTTGACAGAGAGAATACTCTTTCTTCTTTTATTCCTGCTTGCATCATAATTACTCGTTGATAATCTGCTCTCTGGAAGGAAAATTAATCAAAACGCCCATCCCCTTTTTTTGATACACTGCCATGCTGCCGAGAGCGGCTGCTTGCGCATTGTCCTCATAAAGCGCTTTTTGCAAATGTTCTTTTTGACCAGCGCCACCGCAAGCGATAATTGGAATAGATACATGGGCTGCCACTTCTTTTACGAGGGTAAAATCATACCCCTCCCAAGTTCCCTCTTTATCAACGGAGGTAAGCAAAAGTTCGCCCACCCCAACTTCGTTTTCTAAATACCTGCAAAAAGATAAAACATCCTCTTGTGTCTTTTGTCCCGAATAGGAAAAAGTTTTTTGTTTGCCCCAAAAATTCGTCTTCACATCTACAGATGCGATGATGCTTTGCGCTCCGAATGTTTTTGCGGCTTTAGTTACTAATTGAGGGTCTGTAAATAAAAGAGTGTTCACGATTACTTTCTCTACTCCCACCTGAAACAACTGTTTGAAATCTTCCATCGTTTTCACCCCACCTCCGTAAGAAAAAGGCATGAAACATTCTGAGGCGAATGTTCGGATGGTGTGATAGGCAATACGCCTGTTTTCGCGGGTAGCGTTGATGTCAAGCAGCACCAGTTCATCCACTTCTTTTTCATTGTAAATTTTAATGGCGTTAACAGGATCTCCGATATAAGCTGGGTTTTTAAAATTTACTGTTTTCACAAGGCTCTTGCCGTTATACAGCAGACAGGGCATAATTCTTTTCAGCGCCATGCCCGGTTAGAGTTTTGCGAAATTTTCTAAGAGATGCATTCCAAACTTGTGACTCTTTTCCGGGTGGAATTGTGTGCCGAATATATTTTCCCGATGCACCGCGCAGGTAAATTCAAAGCCATAATCTGCGGTAGCCAGTATATCTCTATCATCGTTACATTTCACATAATAAGAGTGAACAAAATAAAATCTTTTCTTTCCTTCCTGCTCTATTAACGGATTGGGATGGTTCACCTTGATATAATCCCAGCCCATGTGGGGTATTTTTAATTGATTATCCTGAAATGAAAACTTCACTGTCTCAGCGTCAATCCATCCTAAGCCGGATGCCGCGCCTTCTTCAGATTCTTTCGTAAGCAATTGCATCCCAAGACAAATGCCCAATACTAAAGTTTTTTGTTTCAGCACCTTATTGTTGAGCACTTCAATAAGACCACTTTCTCTCAAATGTTTCATGCCGTTATCAAAAGCTCCGACTCCGGGCAAAATCAACTTGTCTGCTTTATTGATAACTTCCGGTTTTCCACTCATCTGCACATCCGTGACGCCTATTCTTTTGTACATATTGAGAATAGAACCGACATTCCCCATTCCATAGTCAATGATAACTATGCTGTTCACCTGTTTCTGATTTTTTTTGCCGGAACGCCTGCCCATACTTCATTCGCGGGCACATCGGTATTAACCACTGCGCCAGCTCCGATGATTGTTCCTTTGCCAATTCGCACTCCTGGCAACAAAATAACGCCTATGCCAATATCTGCGCCATCCCCAATGACCACTTCCTGAAATTCAAGCGGAGAGAATAGAACAGGTGTTTCCAAACTTTCAGGTTTATGTTGCGAAGTGAGAATGCTCACTTTTGGTCCGATGCCAACAGATTTTCCAATTCGGATTCCACCCGCGCTGTGAAAAAAACATTGCTGCCCAATCCAGGTATTTTCACCGATGAACATGCTGCTTTTGTAGTAGCCTTTCAAAATGGTTTGATGCCCAACATAGACATTATTTTCTATCTCAATGGTTTCGGGATGAAAAACAAGCACTCCATTTTCAAAAATCACGTTTGAACCAAGCAGTTTAAAATCTTTAAAAGAGAAGATGCCTGTGCCGTGCGATTGATTCTGCTTGATAGTATTCTCCATTCGGGTTAAGCGTTCGTTTTCATCCATTCTGATGTTCTCAAAATTCCCTCTTCTAAATCCACCTTTGCCTTAAAACCGAGCACCTTGAATGTTTTTTCTACAGACGGAATACGCAAAGCGATGTCAGCGGAAAGAGGCGGGTCAAAAACAATTTTCGATTTTGAATTTAACACTCTGCAAACAGCTTGCGCCAAACCAAGAATGGTGATGACTGCGCGGGCATTGCCGATATTGAAACTCTCCCCAATGGCTTTTTTGTCTTCAATACAGCTTATGAGGCAATCCACAAAATCATCTACGAAACACCATGCGCGAATCTGGTTGCCATCGCCATCTATGCGAATGTCTTCATTCTTTAGCGCGCGCTTAATAAATATTTGAATTGCGCCTTCACCGGTTTGTCCCGGACCATAAACATTAAACGGGCGAATGGTAACCACCGGAAGTTTATATTGTCTGTAATAGGCATGCGCAAGATGTTCGCCTGCAAGCTTGCTCACAGCATAAGTCCACCGCGCTTCGCCTGCCGATCCGGCAACAGTTGAATCAGTTTCTGAAGAGCGAAACGCCATTGAGCCGAAAACTTCCGAAGTGGAGAAGTCAACGAAGCGTTCCTGAATACCATTGATTTTAGCAGCCTCCAGCGCGTTGGATGTTCCAATCATGTTTACGCGCATCGTTCGCACCGGGTCTTTAATCACTGTGTCAATTCCCGCGATGCCGGCTGCATGAACTACAATGTCAGCGCCCTTCATGGATGCAGTGAGCAAATCAAAATCAAGTACATCTCCCTTCACGATTTTGATATTCGGATGCTGGGCAAGCCCGCTCTGTGTAAGCGTGTCGCGGTGAAAGTTGTCGTAAACAACGATTTTGTTTTTTTCGACATAATGCTTAATCAGAGTATTCGCAATAAAGCCTGCGCCACCTGTGATAAAAATTGATTTGTTTTCCAGCATTTCGTTATTCTAGTTCGTTTAAAACAGTACAGATATAGTCAACCTGCTCTTCTTTCAGTTTGTCATACAAAGGTAGGGCAAGACCTTGTTTCCAAGCCAACAGTGCATTGGAAAAATTTTTCGCGCAATCTAAATTGTATTTTTTAGAATAATAAATCTGCGCGGGCATGCACTGCGCGCCATAATTTGAGCCGATGCCCTTGGTTTTCAAGTATTCGATGGTTTTATCTCTATCGAGCGTAGGTTGCAACACTACATGAAAAGTTTGCCAACTATGCTCCTTGCCGGCAGGCGCTGCAGGAAGTTGAATGAGCGAATTTTTAATACCGGAAAGATACCTTGCTGCCAGTTTGCTTTTTTTCTCCAAAATGGTTTCTAATCTTTCAAATTGATTGGCGGCAAGGGCAGCTTGAAAATCCGTCATGCGGTAATTAAATCCTGCCGCTACAAACTCCATTTTCCCATTTACAGTTTGAATGCCATGATTTCTCAGTATCCTGATTGTTGAAGCCAACTCTGCATCATTGGTTGTAAGAATTCCTCCTTCCCCGCAGGTGATGGATTTTCGCGGATGCAACGAGAAGGAGCCGAATTGCCCAAAGTTGCCCGTTTGCTTTTCATTTTCAGTTGCGCCAAGCGAGCAAGCGGCATCCTCGATTAAAAACAGGTTATGCTTTTGGGCAATTGCCGAAACACGTGCGATGTCGCAAGCAAGTCCAAACTCATGCACAGGGAGAATCGCCTTCGTTTTAGAAGTAAGAGCTGCTTCAATCTTAGCAGCGTCTATATTAAACGTGTGTTTTTCGGTGTCAACAAACACAGGAGTTGCACCGACTAACTCGACAACATTAGCAGTAGCGATGTAAGAAAAAGCGGGAACAATGACTTCATCATCTTTGCCGATTCCGAGGGCAAGCAGCGCAAGATGCAGAGAGGCTGTTCCGTTTGAAACTGCAATTGCATGTTCAACTCCGATATAATCTGCGAAGCGTTTTTCTAACTTCTCAACTTCCTTGCCCTGCACAAGCATGCCTGATTGTAGAATCTTCACAACGGCAGCAATATCCGCATCATTAATTGCGGGAATCATCAGGGGAATAAAATCCGTGCCGATAGTTTGAGTCATTGAATGCCCAAAGTTATACAATCCGCCAAGCGGTTACTTTTTCCGCATGAAAAGCAGCGGTGAAAATGCAACGAGCAAATAGGGAATAAATTCAGTGGCGTGGGAATAACGGTTCAGCGGGTCGCCCCAAATTGCATGGAGCAGGCATGAACCCAAATGAAAAAGTGACAGTGCAAGCAGAAACATCAAATTAGCATTTCGGTAATTAAGCAGAAAAGAGACGACAACCACAGCGGTTAGGAAGAGATAAATATACACCCAGAGAATATTTCGAGCGATAGGTCGAATTAATTTCAAATTCAGCAGGTCATACAGTTTGAAAAAGAAATTTTCTTTCATTAGCTCAGATTGAACATTGTATTGCGCAATGTCTCTCCGCTCCGGGGAATAGAGTTCCCGCATCACAAAAGAAATTTTCCCTGCCACTTTTGGATTGGAAAGATCATACCGCTTTGCCCAAGCCCTTGTAACATAGAAATTTACATAGCGCCACTCAATTTCCGAGTAGTAAAACAGAGGAGAATTGCGTTTGATGTTAAGAAAATAATTCAGAGCATAGACTTTCATCCTTTTCCATTCTCTGGGATAAAAGTTAATGATGTATCCGGTGAGAGAGTCTTTATTTACAGCATACCAGTTACGTTCTTCAGAAGTGAACCGGCTGTTTTTCAGCACAATTGAATCCACGTTTACTGTTTCATTCATTTCAAAAAGTACGCGCAAATTCAACGCTTGCCTGTCGCTATCTGGCTCCAAGAAAGTTCCCCACCGACAGGTCAGGTATGCGCTATGAAGCGTATCTAAGTTCTTAGAGTGATGAATCCAATTGATTGGATGCCACTCCGGTAACTCTGAACCTATTTTGTAGAAAAAATCCTGTTGCTGCGTTGTTACTGTTTTTTGTTTCTGCGCATCCGCTTCTAAGATTCCTGATGCGATAATGGTAAATTGATTAATAGTCCTGTAATTGTATCCGGCATAAAGCAGAAGCGGGAAAGTCGTATAGATAAAAATCCAAAGTGCAATTTTTTTTCTATTTAGAATGAAAAGGTAACAAACAAGCACTCCTACAATTGGGAGCATAAACATCTGGGATGATTTGAGCGTTACCAAATAAACGGCTGACAAGCTGAGCATCAGCATGTTGAAGTGGTTCGGCTTGTTTAAAACACCCATGAGAAAAGCAAAAAACAGAAGCCCTGTAGCAATCATGAGTGCCTGCGGAAAAGAGGCAGTTTCAAATCGCAAAGCAGCGTCTTGACACAAAAAAAGGCTGAGCGCGATACTGGCAAAGGGCAGACATTTCTTGTAATACTTCAATGTGGCAAACAGGAAAAGAAGCCCGGACAAAAATGTTACGATGGAATGACCTATGTAGAGGGCTATTCCCTGTTCAGAAAAAAACTCATGAACAACATAAAGGAAGAACGGGTAGCCGGGCGTGATGATGTCAAAACGGGGAGTCCCCTGAAGCATTTCGCTATATACGCGATAGTATTCAGATCCGTCAGCCACTATCGGAAGCGGCACGGGCAGGTATTGGTAGAAGGGGTATCTGGCAATGAAAAACAAAAAAACATAAATCAGGATAGAGCAATTAGTGACAAGCGATTGTCGGTTCGCCCTGAAAAAACTTTGCTGTACTTGAAGTGTGTTCACGCGATAATTTTAAGAATTAATTTAACCGCTACTTTTTCCAAACGAGATAATCATTAATGGTAACAAAGTCTAAACTGGAATTCAGCAACGTAAAAATTGCGTCTTCTGAATCATTTACAATGGGCATCCCATGTAAATTAAAACTCGTGTTCAATACCCCCCCGATACAGGTAATTTCTTTGAAGTGAGAAATCAACGCATGATACTTTTGATTGTAATCTTTCTTTACAAACTGCGGACGCATGGTTAAATCATAAGGATGGAGCGCGGCAATAATGTGTTTGCGCGCTAATTCAGTGCTATCAAAACCCATTGTCATCAAATAGGCATCGCAATCTTTTTTGTATTGCGTGTAATCTTTTCTCATTTCCCATAATATTGATGGGGCGAAAGGCATCCAAAAATCCCTCATTTTGATTGCGATATTCAAATCCCTGATATTTTCCAGCCTGCTGGGGTTAGCAAGTATTGAACGATTGCCCAGTGACCTTGCTCCCCATTCCATTCTGCCCGACACCCTTGCAATGATTTTGTGGTCAGCAAGCAGTCGCGCTGATGTCAGTTCAATATCTTCTTGTTTTTCAAACAAAATTTTGTCTGAATATTTTTGAAGCGTCTCTACTATTTCCTGTTCTTTATTTTCGGGACCCCAATACAGATGTTCGAGTTTCTGAATTGGATTTTTTTCGGAAGAAAGTTCGAGCTGTGAAATTACCGATGCTCCTAACGCGCAACTTTCGTCTCCGCAACCGGGCATTACAAATACGTCCTCGCACTCGTCCATTTCCATCAGCAATTTGTTGGCTTTGATATTCATAAAGCAACCTCCGGCTACAGCAATGTTTCGCACGCCTGTTTTTAGAATCCAATTTCTGATAAAATCCTTCACAAGATTTTCGTGGAAAGATTGCACACCCGCTGAGATGGAATCAAATCGAAACGTTTTAAAGTCATGACGCATTTTTTCTAACAATGAATTTCCCCAATACTTGGTTTGATTTCTGATGTCAAGCCCATCCTCTGAGAGTTGGATATAGGTCTCAAAAACTTTTCTTGCTTTCTCCGCATACTCCTCGTTCGCGTAAGGCGCCATGCCCATTAATTTGTACTCATGCTCCCAGGGCTTCATAGACAGCAGTTGCGTTGTTCTGCCGTAAATCATTCCCAGCGAATCAAAAGTTGAAATTTCTTTCAGCCGCTTCCACTGCGCATTTTCATCAACAAGTGAAACTGTGCCCGACAGCCCGTCACCCGACCCGTCCAGCGTAATAACAAGCGTTTTTTCACGCGCGTGGTAGAATTTTGAAAAATAGTAAGCGGTAGCGGCATGACATTGGTGGTGTTCCATCGGTTTTAACTTGCTGATAGCAAGGTTGCATTCCTTTAGCCCATTGATTAGTTCAGGATTATTCAGCCGTTTCGATTTTTGATATTGCACAAAGCGGGAAATCAGAAATCGCGGGGATACGGGGATAGTGCGAATTATTTTCGGAAAAATATTCTGCCTTCCGGAGTTATACTGGGCGATTGAGGTGAGCGGTTTCACATATCCGACTAAGGCAATTGAATCAATATCTCCCCCTTTAATTCCAAATTCATTCTGAATGTAATCAATGGATTTCTTAGGAAAGCCTCCTTGCCCTTTCACTTTTGTAAACCGCTCTTCGCTTACGTTTGCAATCACTTTACCATCATCTAATAGGCATGCTGTTGATGTATGCCCATCATGTATTCCCAGAACTTTCATAATTCTTTAAAATTGAAAATAAATAAACTGAGTTTCGTTTTCCAAATAAGTAATCGTAAAAGCAACCACCAGAGCCAGAGCCAGATATTTAGCGGATTGGAACAAAGCGTGTTCCCAATTATTTCCCATCCGCTTCATGAGGGAATATAAGAATATCCTTGCTGTCACTAATAAGCCAACTGCTACAGAATACGTTCTTGTAAGTGTATGTATTAAAAAATATAATCAACATGATTCAAAAGATCGAAATTATATACCGTCACCCTGTCTGCCTGATTATTCCGCATATTCATCCGTCTCGTGATTTATCAATTCCGGTTACAAAACTACAGGTGAATTGAAAAAAAAAGAGAAGCTAAAGTAAAACATAAAGGACATCTCTGAAAACCTCTTCCGCGCGACCCTTTCCACTGGTTAGGTGAAAAAAGCAGGCTTTTTGAGATGCCCTTATGGTTGAACGAGCATAAAATGAAGTTGATTGCCGTGTCCCGCTGATGGAACCAGATTCATCTAAAACAAAAATAATGTTGTAAGGGCAGGAGTCCTTGGGAAAATCCGGGTTGTTAGCGATTGTTTGCGCAAAAGCATTTGCCCTGCCGAGCGAAAAAAAGAAGAAAAACACACAGAGGAAACGCATAACTTATTTTTATTTGTTTAGATGCTTAAAAGTACCAAAGATATTTCAAAACTTCTAATAAGGCATCAACAGGAATTTCAGCATCAACAGGAATAATAAAAACATCAGCACCGGCACATTCACACATCACCACATCAGTTATCTTTGCACTCTTTTTTGCAAAATGATATTTGTTTCCAATCTCACCAAGCTGTTCACCGGGGAAGAAATCTTCTCCGGCATTTCCTTTCTTGTTAACCCCAAAGACCGCATCGGGCTGGTGGGAAAAAACGGGGCGGGTAAATCCACGCTCATGAAAATCATCGCGGGCGACATGGAGACCGATGGCGGCTCTGTTGAAACCGCGCAGGGCAAAACCATCGGCTATCTCTCGCAGGAGTTGAAGGGCGACTCGCGCAAAACCGTGTTTGACGAAACGATGAACGCCTTCAAAGAAGTGCTGGAAGTAGAGCAGGCAATCAACCGCATCACCAAAGAGTTAGAGACGCGCGAAGATTACAATTCTACAGAATATCACAACCTGCTTGACGACCTTGCGCATAATCATGATTTGTATAATCATCTCGGTGGCGAAGACCGCGAAAGTAATTTGGAAAAGGTGTTGAAAGGATTAGGCTTTGAGCAAAGTGATTTCCACCGCCCGCTTGCCGAATTCAGCGGAGGCTGGAAGATGCGCGTGGAACTTGCGAAGCTGTTGTTGAGAATGCCCGACCTGCTGCTGCTTGATGAACCGACCAACCACTTGGATATTGAATCAATCTTGTGGCTCGAAGGCTTTTTGAAGAATTATCCCGGTGCAGTGATGATGGTGTCGCACGATAAAATGTTTCTCGATAATGTTACCAACCGCACCATTGAAATCGTGCTTGGAAATATTTACGACTATAAAGCGCCTTACACGAAATATCTCACCCTGCGCCAGGAACGCATTGACCAGCAGATGAACGCCTACAATAATCAGCAGCGCCATATCGCGCAGCAGGAGCGATTCATCGAGCGGTTTAAGGCAAAGGCAAGCAAGGCGAAGCAGGCCCAATCGCGCATCAAGCTGCTTGATAAGTTAGAGCGTATAGAGATAGATGAAGTGGACACCAGCGCGCTGAATATTCGTTTCCCAACCGCACCCCGCTCGGGTGAAATCGCTTTGGAAGTAAAAAATGTAACAAAGAGTTATGGCGACCATCTTATTTTCAAAGATGTGAGCCTCACCATTGAGCGGGGCGATAAAGTGTCGTTTGTAGGAAGAAATGGCGAGGGAAAATCCACGCTCGTGAAAATCATTTCAGGAAAAGAAAAATACGACAACGGCAATATCCGCATCGGTCACAATGTGCAATTGGGCTATTACGCGCAGATACAAGACGGCTCGCTGAATGAAACGCTCACTGTATTGAGAACGATTGAAGATGAAGCGACAGGCGAATGGTCAAACAACTCGCGCATCCGCGGCTTGCTGGGCGCATTCCTGTTTGGCGAAGATGCGATTGATAAAAAAGTGAAAGTGCTTTCAGGCGGTGAAAAGTCGCGCCTCGCGCTTGCGAAACTTTTATTGAAGCCGATTAATCTTTTAATTCTTGATGAGCCTACCAACCACTTGGACATCTCTTCAAAAGAAGTGCTCAAGGAGGCATTAAAGAAATATGACGGCACGCTGATTGTCGTTTCCCACGACCGCGATTTTTTGCAGGGGCTTACGAACAAGACGTATGAATTTAGTCACCAGAAAGTGAAAGAGCACTTAGGTGACATCAATGAGTTCTTGGAAAATCATCAGGTGGAATCTTTCCGTCAGTTTGAGGCGGCAAAAACGGAAACAAAGAAAGCAGTAGCTGCTGATAACAGTTCTTCCAACAAAGAAAAATACGAGCAGAAGAAGCAGCAGGAAAAAGAAGGAAAGCGGCTGCGCAACACGATTACCAACTGCGAGCGTGAAATCGCAAAACTCGAAACAGCGGTTGCCGTGTTGGAGCAAAAAATGCAACAGCCTGATTTCTACAATGATGCGCAAGGCTCTCAACGCATCGTGAGCGAGCACTCCGTCTTGAAAAAGAAATTAGATGAGTTCCTCACCGAATGGCAAACCGCATCGGATGAGTTGGAGAAGGTGGAGAAGAATTAGTTCAAAACGTCATTGACGATAGTTCCTCAATGAACTTTTTACTTAGGAGTAAGTCTGGCAATCTCCTTTGATAGAGGAGATTGCCTGACCCCAACCCCATTGTGTACCTCTGTGTAGCGCAATAGCTTTCTACTCCAATAATGTTTCGCCTCCGCAGAGAATTAATGCGAGCCAGAACAGCCCTTTCAGCAGGAAGAAAAGGAAGCCCAACATGCCGAGCTTTTTCAGTTTGTCTTTCATGCTCAGTTCGTGAGGATGCTGTAAGTTTTAAAATCAGAATGCATAGGTGGCGGCAATCCCGCTTCTTTCGCTTTGCGCACGTCTTCAAAGCCGCGCTTGTGCCCTTCGAGAAAAGCTGCGGAGCGCGTCCACGCCTTGAACTCGTTTTCAGAATCCCAATGGCTTACGATGAGATATTTTTCCTGCTGTGCGGTAGGCTTCAGCACATACATATTGCGAAAGCCGGGCAGCGCATCAATAGCGCGGGCGCGGGTAGAGAATAATTCCTCGAAGCGTTCTACATAATCCTGTGAACATTCAATATAGTTGATGGCTACGAAGCCTTTTTCTGAATTGGTAGTTGTATTTGTCATCTGCTGAACTGTTTTTGATTTAGCAAAACAACTCCTGCTTTATAGGAATAGCAATACCTATCTATTGGTAGTTTGCAGATGAAGTATGTACTTTGAGTTGATGAACAAGCGGATTCCCTTCTTTTTCCTTATCGTTTCCGTTTTCCTTTTTCTGATAATTAAAATTCCCGCATTAAATCTTCCGCATTATTGGGATGAAGCATTTCCGTATAGCTATGCCATCGGCTTCATGACTGAACATGGCGCAGGATTATTTACTACCGCAGCCCCGGCAGAATATACTACCGGGCATCCGCTGCTCTATTATTTTTTGCAGGCAAGCTGGAACAGCATGGCGGGGCAAACACTGTGGATGCAGCGGTTGTTCCCGCTTTTAATTTCAATCGGTTGCCTGTGGATGACTTTTCTTGTCGGAAAGAAAATGTTTGATGCGCGGGCAGGTGCAGGCGCTGCGCTATTGCTTGTTACACAAAGTTCTTTTCTTGCGCTTGCTGCTTTTCAATTGCCCGAAACCTTGCTCACGCTCTTGTTGCTCACAACAATCTTTTTTTTACTTGATGGAAGAAAGCTACTCTTTGCATTGTCAGCTTTACTGCTCCTATTGGTGAAGGAACCTGCTGTGGTATTGCTTGCAGTCATTTTTATTTTTCATTTTTTCATTTTTCTGCGACAGCAACCGCTGATAGTGCGGCTGCAAAACGTGTGGATGTATTTCGTTCCCGTTGGAGTCAGTTTGCTTTTTTATTTACACCAATATGCCGTACAAGGGTGGTTGCTTTTTCCGCGCCATACGGGATACCTGTCCTTGACATCCGGCTTTGCGGAGCAATTTTCGCGCTACTTCGCACACTTGTTTATTTACTCAGGTCGCAATGCGCTGTTCTTTACTGCGCTTGCGCTGCTTGTTTTTTTGTTGGTGAAAAAACGAAAAACATTATCGCAGAGCGCTGTCATGCAAAACGCCCTGCTGCTTGTTTTGCTGATTGCGGGCTATCTTTTGTTCAGCGCGATGAATTTTTATTCCAACCGCTATATCCTCTGCTTGTTCCCGCTTTTCATGCTGCTTGTTTCTGCAAGTTTGTATTACGCAACGCGCTCTTTGCAGTGGATATACCCGACAGGTGTTATTCTACTTTCGGCAGTCACTTTATTTTTCAGCTTGAATGACAAACGCGAAGCCGACCATTCGCTGGGCTATGCAAACGCGGTGCGTTGCCAGCGTGATGCGGTGCGCTATTGCGTGGAGCAAGGCTGGCAGAACCAATCTATCCTCACGGGATTTTTGATGCAGAGAAACCTCACCAGCCACTATCCGCGCTATCTACGCGCAAGCGAACTGTTTACAGCAGTGTTTAACAACCCTGACACGCCCGCTGCAATCCTCATCGTGACGAGTAATGAAAAAGAACTGCATACGCATCCTGATTTAGCCGCCATGCCGCTGGTAAAAGAATTTACAACGGGCAACTCATGGTGCAGGATTTACAAAAAATAAAAAGGAGCCGCCCCCACCAAGCATAAGTCAATTTTCACCTTTTCGGCTTCCTTTACTTTTGCGTGAAATTTTAAAAACCTGAAACAGGCTTCCTGCTTCCTGCTTGCGCTTTTTTCGCTCTGTTTCGTGTTGCCCGCTGTTGCGCAAACCATCATCACCGGCAGGGTAACTGATGCGCAAACGGGCGAGCCTATTCCGTTTGCCAACGTGTTTATCACGGGAAAATATCAGGGCGTTACCACAGATATGAATGGCGACTATCGCCTTGATGTGCGCCAAAAAATAGATTCCATCACAGCGGGTTCGCTTGGATATGGTTCTGTTACAAAAAAGATTACCGCACAAGCGGAACAAACCATCAACTTCCGGCTACAGGCGGAGAGTTTTAACATCCGCGAAATCGTGGTGAAGGCGGGCGATGAGCCTGCGGTGGCATTATTCAAGAAAATCATTGCGGCAAAGCCGGTGAACAATCCGGGCAACTTCAGCACTTTTCAATACGAATCCTATAACAAATACCAAATTGACTTAGACAACATCACCAGCAAAGACATTGACAAAAACCTGATGCTGAAAGGATTTGATTTTCTGAAAGAATATATTGACACGCTGACCGAATCGGGCAAATCCACGCTGCCGATTTTTTTGATTGAACAGGTTTCTGATAACTACGAACAAGCCGAGCCGAAGAAAACGATGGAGCGCGTGAAGGGGCAGAAGATGACCATGCTGCGCGACAACCCGATGATTACGGAACTTGCATCTAACGCTAATCAGCAGTTCAACCTTTATGACAATCTGATGAGCATCATGGGCAAAAATTTTATCAGCCCCATTGCCGATTATGGACTTTCCGTTTACAAGTATGACCTCAACCAGTTTGACACGCTTTATATTCAGGGGCAGCCGCATTTCATCATGAAATTCAAACCGAAGCGCAAAGGCGACAATGCCTTCACGGGTGAAATGGCGGTGAATCTTTCCACTCATGCGGTGAGCAGCATTGAGGCGCAGATACCGGAAGATATTACGCTGGGCTACGTGCGCGATTTTCATTTCCTGCAAGATTTTATGCAGATGCCCCGCAAGACAGCACAAGACGACAGTATGGGCTACGCTTACGTGCCTGCGAAAGAAACCATTCGCATGCGGGTGCAGGCGAGCGTGGGCAAAGGCATGAACCTTGTGATTCGTAAAACAAAAAGTTTTCAGAATCAACGTATGGATGAGCCGCTGGCTAACGACATCTTTGATCCCAACAAAAAAACAATTGTGCTGGATTCAGCCTACCTGCGCAATGAAATTTTTTGGGACACCGTGCGCCATGAAAAACTGAACGAAACCGAAGCGGGCGTTTATGAAATGGTGGACAGCTTGAAAAAGACGAGCAAGTTTCGGGTGATTAAATATTCGCTCTCCACGCTGGTGGACGGTTATGCCAAAATCGGTCCTATCGGGCTGGGGCATGTGGCGAATATTTTCAGTCGCAATCAAGTGGAAGGCTGGCGTTTTCGCATGGGATTTAAAACCAACCGCGACTTCAGCGAGCGCATGAATTTTTCCGCTTATCTGGCTTACGGCATTGACGACAACCGCTTTAAATACGGGGGCAAGGCTATTTTCATTCTTTCAAAAAGACCGTGGCATAAAATCACATTTTCAGCCCGCACTGATGTTGACCTGATGAGTCGCCATGCCGAAGAGATGGACCAGGATAACGTGTTTACACTGGTGCAGAAAAAAAATGTAACGCAGCGGCTCTACAATATTGAAGAAGGAAAATTTGTGTATGACAATGAGTTCTATAAAGACATGACTTCCTACTTCACGCTGCAATACCGCGTGATGGATCCTTATTTTCCTTTTTATTTTTCTGATGAAGGATTGGCGGTTGATAAGATCATTTCATCGGAGCTTGGCTACGCGATTCGCTGGCAACACAAATCACAGAGCCTGCCGGGCACATACGACCGCGATTCAAAGGCAAACCGCTTTTTCGCGCAGTTCAGAAAGAAAACAGACTTTCCTGTGGTGTGGGTAAAATATCTTGCAGGGCTTCCCAACATTACGGGCAGCCAGTTTCTTTATCATGACATCAGCCTCGGCTTTCAGGGCGATGTGACAGTTACTGCGAAGCAATATTTTTATTACAACCTGTGGTTTGGGAAAATTTTCGGCACGTTGCCTTTTCTGCTGCTGAAAAATCCCGAAGGCAATTTTCACCACGTGCATAACAAATATCTGTTTCAAAACATGAACTTGCTTGAGTTTACAGCCGACCAATATACCTCTCTCAACTTCCAGTATTTCTTTGGCGGCTGGATTGGCGACCAAATTCCGCTTGTGAAAAAACTGAAGCTGCGGGCTGTGGCAACCGCGAATGTTTTTTACGGAACCGTTTCAGACGAAAACAAGCGTGTGAATACTCCTCCCCCAAACAGCGATGTCGGCTACCACCAAATCGGCATCGCCTATCCTATTCCGTATGTGGAAGCAGGTTTCGGTATTGAAAACATCCTGCGCTTTATCCGCATTGACTGCATCTGGCGCGTAACGCAGCGCGACCGCCCTGAGGCTTACAAGTTTGGCGTGTACGCGAGCTTATTTATAAAGGTGTAGTGATTAGAATTAGAGTTGAGAATTAGGAATTCGTATTTCAACAAAATACTTTCTCTCTCCTTTTCGTTTCTTTTCTTTGCCGTTCAACAAATTCAACTGATGCGCATTCTTCTTTTCTTGTTTCTGCTTCCCACGCTTACACATGCGCAAATTGCTCCGCAGGATTTGGAGCAACTCAGGAAGTATGAGCAAGTACTTATAACGCTCAGTTACAGGATTGTAAATGACACTTCGCAGAATGAACGGGCGGATGCGTGTTTTAAATTCATCCCTACGTTGGTGGAAGCATTGAAAGTGAAAGGCTCATTTGAATATCCTTTTGATTCGTTGAACATTTCCATTTTGAAGCCTGCCGACAATACGTTCAGAATTTTTACATGGCAACTACGCTGGGGCAACGGCTTGTTCCGCCAATATGGTGCAATTCAGATGAACTTTCCTGACCAACTGAAACTGTATCCTTTGTTTGATAATTCCGATTCGCTTGCTGCGCCTGAAACTCCCGTGCTGGGAAGCGAAACATGGTATGGCGCGATTTACTATAACATCTATCCATTTAAGCTCAAGGGAAAATCCTATTATCTTCTCTTTGGTTTTGACCAGAATGATTTGTGGAGCAGCAAGAAGTTGATTGATGTCCTGCATTTTGAAAAAGACAAGCCGGTATTCGGTGCGCCTGTTTTTCAGTTTGAAGACACGCTTGGAAACACAACGGTGAAAAACAGGATCATTCTCGAATACAAAAAAGACGCTGGCGTGTCGCTGAATTATTCAGAAGTGGAAAAGATGATTATCTATGACCACCTCGTTGCGCCAGAGGAAAGGCTTACCGATTTAAAATTCACATTCATTCCCGATGGAACTTATGAAGGATTCAAATTGAAAAAAGGGAAATGGCTGCACATAGAAAAAATCAAAACCATCAACATCAACAAGAACGACAGCCCCCCGATGCCGGAGCCGCTGTACGATAAATGAGGTGCTGCTTCGCATTTTCTTACACTGCGATTGTTGATGTCGAGTCCTTCAAACTAAATCCTTGTTGCCTAAATTTGAAAAAACATTTTTCATGTCAACCACTGCACAATCCAAGCAACCCGCCAAGCAGACAAAGACCGACAATTTTCAGTATCATGATTATTTCAATGTAGATGATTTGCTCACCGACACGCACAAACTTGTGCGCGAGAGTGTAAGGGCGTTTGTGAAGAAAGAAATTTCACCCATCATTGAAACCTATGCGCAGAGCGCGGAGTTTCCACGACATTTGATTAAAGGGCTTGCAGATATCGGTGCGTTTGGTCCCACGATTCCACAGGAATATGGCGGTGGCGGCATGGATGAAATTTCCTACGGTATCATCATGCAGGAATTAGAGCGCGGTGATTCAGGCATTCGCTCCACGGCATCGGTACAGGGTTCGCTCGTGATGTTCCCGATTTATAAATTCGGCTCAGAGGAACAGCGAAAAAAATATTTACCCAAGCTCGCAAAAGGAGAATGGATGGGCTGCTTTGGGTTAACAGAACCAAATCACGGCTCCAATCCTTCGGGCATGGAGTCAACCATTCGCGACAAAGGCAATCATTATGTATTGAATGGCGCGAAGATGTGGATTTCAAACGCGCCCTTTGCTGACATCGCAGTAGTATGGGCAAAAGATGAAGCGGGTGATATTCGCGGAATGGTGCTGGAACGAGGCATGGAAGGACTTTCAACTCCTGAAACGCATGGCAAGTGGTCGCTGCGCGCTTCATCAACGGGTGAGTTGGTGTTTGATAATGTGAAAGTGCCCAAGGAAAATATTTTCCCTACGGTGAAAGGATTGAAAGGTCCTCTCTCCTGCCTTTCCACTGCGCGTTATGGTATTTCGTGGGGCGTGATTGGCGCTGCTCTCGATTGTTATGACACTGCGCTGAAATATTCTTTAGAGAGAATTCAATTCGATAAACCGCTTGCAGCATTTCAGTTGACACAGAAAAAACTTGCCGAAATGATTACAGAAATCACCAAAGCACAGTTGCTGGCATGGCGACTCGGAGTTTTGAAGAATGAAGGCAAGGCAACACCCGCGCAAATCTCTATGGCGAAAAGAAACAATGTGGAAATGGCGCTGAATGTTGCAAGAACTTCCCGACAGATTCTTGGCGGCATGGGCATCACGGGCGAATACCCGATTATGCGCCACATGATGAATTTGGAAACAGTGATTACCTATGAAGGCACGCACGATATTCACCTGCTGATTACCGGACAGGATGTGACGGGCATCGCGGCTTATTCGTGAGTTTTGCCTGCTTTTTCGCGCATTATTTTGGGTTGAACAATCCACACGAAGAGAGCAGATGCACACACGATTTACCCTGTTATCCACTGCATTTTTATCTTTTCCACGAAAATTCGCTGGTTTTTCAACGCAGTAAATGAATTGTGCAGAAGAATCTTGGTTTTTCGTCTTTTTAGAAAGTAAGTTCAAAGCACACTGGCGTTAAGTAAATGTTAATTGCAGTGTGTGTGTGCTATTGATTTCTTTTTTTGACAAAAGCAGAAGCAACTCTGACAATTCAATATAACTTTACGCCCCCTATTTTATCCCTATACTATCTGAAATGCTTGAAAATATTGACGTTGTAAAGAAATCATTTGAGTCTGCGATGCCGAGAAAGCGGGAAAACCTTGACCTTTCTTCTTACACCTTCGGAAAGATTCCACCACAGGCGAAAGAACTCGAAGAAGCGGTGCTTGGAGCAATGATGCTTGAGGCAAATGCCGTTGCCACAGTTATTGACATTTTGAAGCCCGACAGCTTCTATGTGAACGCCAACAGACTTGTTTTTCAAGCCATTCACAACCTCTTTAACAAGTCGAAACCCATTGATATTCTGACAGTTACGGAAGAATTGAAGTTCCTCGGTAAGTTGGAAGATGCGGGGGGAGCTTATTACGTTACGGAATTAACAAGCCGTATCGCTTCTGCCGCCAACGTAGAACACCACGCCCGTATCGTTGCCCAGAAGTATATTCAGCGTGAACTGATTCGTGTTTCGAGCGACATCATTAAAAACTCTTACGAAGACACAACAGACGTTTTTGAACTGCTTGACAAAGCCGAGCAAAATCTCTTCACCGTTGCCGACCTCAACCTGAGGCGCAACTACGAGCCGATGAGCAATCTGCTTTCAAAAGCATTGACCGAACTGGAACATGCCCGCAACCATCAGGATACGGTCAGCGGTGTACCCACTGGTTTTTCAGAGCTTGACCGTCTTACAGGCGGTTGGCAAAAGCCTGACCTTATTATCATAGCAGCGAGACCGGGTATGGGTAAAACTGCGTTTGTACTTTCCATCGCGCGCAATGCGGCTGTTGACTATGGCAAGGCGGTGGCAATCTTCTCGTTAGAAATGTCATCCATTCAGTTGGTGAATCGTCTTGTTTCAGGCGAAGCGGAAATCGAGGGTGACAAAATGCGCAGAGGCTCGCTCGCTGATTATGAGTGGGCGCAACTGCAACACAAAGCAGACAAACTCTCTGAGGCTCCCATCTTTATTGATGACACGCCTGCTATTAATATTTTCGAACTGCGCGCAAAATGCCGCAGACTCAAGATGCAGCATGATGTAAAACTCATTATCATTGACTATCTCCAACTCATGTCCGGCAGTCCTGATGGCAAAGCCGGAAACCGCGAACAGGAAATCAGCGCTATTTCACGCTCATTGAAAAGTATTGCAAAGGAATTGGATGTACCCATCATCGCGCTTTCGCAGTTGAGCCGCGCAGTTGAAACACGCGGAGGCTCGAAGCGTCCACAACTTTCTGACTTGCGCGAATCGGGCGCGATTGAGCAGGATGCCGATTTGGTAATCTTCCTCTATCGCGCTGAATATTACGGGATGGAAGTGGACGAACAAAACAATCCAACGCGGGGCGTGGGCGAGTTGATTGTATCCAAGCACCGTAATGGCGCGTTGCGCAATATTTATGTGCGCTTCATTGACAAGTTTGCCAAGTTTGTAGATGCTGATTCGGGAATGGGTCATGAAAGAAGCGCGCAAAACCTTCCACCCGGTGCGCAGGGCACTCAAACTATTCAATCAAAAAGGTGGGATTTGAATGAGGCGGAAGACGATATGCCGCCACCGTTTTAAGTACATTAAGTCGGCATTCTTACTTTTAAAAAGGGGAAATTATATCTCGATTAAAAATCCTGATTGGAAGATTTTGCGCTCTTGCAAAATTCCATGAGGCGGGAATATTCGCGCTTTGTCATTCCGCTGCCATGGTCTATAATATTCCTGAATTTGGCATAGCTGATATTGGCGTATAAAATAGCGCGGTGTTGCAATTTCGTATTAATGATATGGGTGCGTACGGAATGCAAGTCATCATCCGTAAGCCTGATTTTAGAAATCTGTTTAGTTGTTGCCATAGTTTACCCTGAAAGGTTCAATTTATAATACTTTACCAGTATGCGCAAAAGCTATTTGCAAAATAAATTTCTTGAAGATTTCCCTAATAGCCTATACGGTTCGTTTATTCTTGAATAGCGATTCATTATAATATATTAGTTGGAAAATTAAATTTGGGTTCGTGGTGAAGCGGTTCACATGTCTCAGAATGCTTGTTGACCAAAGTAAAAAATGTTTTTGTTCAAAACAAGCTTTCTCACCCGTTTCCATGAAGAACCTTATCTTTTGCGATTCAATAATCTCAGGTTAACTGTCCTTGCGTATTTACGTCCCTGGTTGCGCAGATGTAAACACCACGTCCCGCCTTTTCTTTTATCCTCCCACACATACTGGTAAATCGCTTCGGGGGACAGGGTAACGGCATGTCCGTCCTTGTGCAGGATGCCGCTTATCTGCTCCGGGCTTTTATCCTCCCGCAGTTGTGCTTCCACAAACGCTTTCAGTGAGCCTATAGCCCACTTGCTTGCCTTTCTGCATTAGACTTCTTCGGAAAATACTCTTTGACTAAAGGGTAACGCGCTCTTTTGCACCGCCTCACCCCCGCCCCCTCTCCATTTGGAGAGGGGAGTCCAAACTGCATCATAAACAAAAGAGGCTTTCTCTAAATGAGAATTACATTTTCCGAAGAGGTCTAATGAATAACTTTGCCTTCGCTGCTCAACCCTCAACACCCCACCCTCAACACACGCATGTACATCCGCCTTGCTTGGAGAAATTTGTGGAGAAATAAGCGCAGAACGCTGATTACTTCCGCCTCGGTGTTCTTCGCGGTGCTGCTCGCCATCGCCATGCGCTCTATGCAGCTCGGCTCGTATGATAACATGATTGACAACATCGTGCGGTTTTATACCGGCTATGCGCAAATCCATAAAAACGGATACTGGAATGAGCAAACGCTCGACAATAGTTTTGAGCAAAACGATTCCCTTGAAACGCTTGCAACGCAAAATGAAAACATCGCCAGCGTAATTCCGCGCCTTGAAACTTTTGCGCTTGCATCAAACGAGGCGCGCTCGCGTGGTGTGCTGGTGGTCGGTATTGAACCCGAAAAAGAAAAAACGCTCACAGATATTCCCGGAAAAATTATCAACGGAAAGTATTTCAACGCAGAAGACAAATCCGTTTTGCTCACTTCTGATTTGGCTAAATATTTAAAGATTGAAACAGGCGATACGCTCGTATTGCTGGGACAGGGCTATCACGGTTCGAATGCGGCAGCAAAATATCCGGTTAGCGGCATCGTGAAATTCAACAGTCCCGAATTGAACAAGCGTTTTATTTTTTTACCGTTGAAAGAAATGCAATGGTTCGTAGATGCCCCGAACAGAATCACCTCGCTCGTAGTGATGACGCAAGCAGAAAGCGTAAAGCAAGTCACGCAATTTCTCGCTGCGAAAACCGACACCACTTATGAAGTAATGGACTGGCAAGCGATGCTCCCCGAAATCGTGCAGGCGATAGAAGCCGACAGCATTGGTGGAATAATCGTGCTGTGTATTCTTTATATCATTATTGGTTTCGGCATTTTCGGCACCGTGCTGATGATGACTGCTGAACGCAGGCATGAGTTTGGAGTATTGATTGCGCTTGGCATGAAGCGTTTTCAGATTTTGATTGTGCTCGCGCTGGAAGGAATTTTTCTCACCCTTTTAGGAGTAGCAGCGGGTACCGCTGCGAGTTTGCCTGTGGTTGGATATTTTCATTTTAATCCAATTCCACTGTCAGATGAAATGAAAACAATTTCGGAGGCGTATGGACTGGAAGCAGTATTACCTTTTTCCATTGCGCCTGAAATTTTCGGCTATCAGGCGCTGACGGTTTTAATCATCGCATTGATTTCAATGTCTTATCCGCTTTATCGAATCATGAGTATTCAACCTTCACAAGCCATGCGCGCATGAGTACAAAATATTCGGGAATGGTTGTTAAAGTCGCGTGGCGCAACGTGTGGCGAAACAAGGTGCGCAGCGCAGTGGTGGTGCTTGCCGTTGGGCTTGGCTTGTGGGCGGGCATCTTCACCGCATCCTTTATGTATGGAGTTTCAATGCAGCGGTTGAACAATATTGTCAACTCACAGCTTTCGCATATTCAGATGCATCATCCGGCATTTGCTGAGGATATGGATCCGGCTTTTCTTCTTGCAGACGGTGAGAAAATATTGCAACAATTATCTACGGATGAAAAAATAAAAAGCGCCTGCGGCAGAACGATCGCTACGGGCATGGTGGCTTCCCCGCGTGGTAATGGGGGCGTTGTAATTAAAGGCGTGGAGCCTTTAGAGGAAATTCGTGTCACGAATGTGCATGAAAAAATTATCGCGGGCAGTTTTTTTGATGACAGTAAAAAAAATCAAATTGTAATTGGTGAAAAGCTCGCGGAAAAACTGAAAGTGAAGCTGAAACGGAAAGTGAATCTTACCGTGCAGAGTTTAAGCGGTGATTTCATTTCTGAATCTTATGTGGTAACGGGAATTTTTAAAACCAGCTCTTCAAAATATGATGAAGGGAATGTGTTTGTGCGCATGGACTCGCTTGCAAACATGCTGGGCGCGGGAAGTGCAATGCACGAAATCGCTTTCCTGCTAAAGGATGCAGATTTAGTGGACTCGGCAAAAAATGAGTTGCAGAAAAAATATGCAGCACTTTCCGTTGAATCATGGAAAGACCTCGCACCCGAATTGGATTACATCAACGAAATCATGGACGAGTACCTGCGTATTTTCATGGTGATTATTTTGCTGGCAATGGCATTCGGCATCATCAACACGATGTTGATGGCGGTGATGGAACGCACCCGCGAAATCGGAGTGCTGATGGCAATCGGCATGAACAAGACACGCATCTTTTTTATGATTTTATTTGAAACAGTGTTCCTCACACTCACGGGCGTGCCGGTCGGCTTGCTATTGAGTTTCGCCACCATTCGGTATTTCAGCAAGACGGGCGTTGACCTTTCACTCTTTTCAAAAGGACTTGCAAATTTTGACATAGAGATGATTGTGTATCCCTCGCTCGATATGTCCTTTTATCCGATGTTGATTGTGATGGCAACTGTCACCGCTTTGCTCTCTGCAATTTATCCTGCTTACAAAGCATTGAAACTGCATCCGTCATCAGCCATCAGGAGCGTGTGACAGATGCCTGAACTTCAAACTTGAAACCTCAAACTTCAAACTAACAATGGAAGTCATTAAAACAGAAAACATCACAAAGATTTACGACCAGGCAAGTATTCCGGTGAACGCGTTGAATGGTGTAAGCATTTTAATTGAGCAAGGAGAATTTACGGCTATTGTCGGTCCTTCGGGTTCAGGAAAAACAACTTTGCTGAATATTATTGGCGGACTTGATCATCCCACAGCGGGAAAAATTGTAATCGGCAATGAAGACATCAGCGCGATGCGCGAGAACCAACTCATTGATTTTCGTTTGCATCACATCGGCTTTGTGTTTCAATCTTACAATTTGATTCCTGTTTTAACTGCCGCTGAAAATGTGGAATTCGTGATGTTGTTGCAAGGTCGTTCAAAAGAAGAACGCGACAAGCGTGTGAAAGAATTGATGCACGCTGTTGGTTTGGAAGACAAGATTAACAAGCGCCCAACAGAGCTTTCAGGCGGACAGCAGCAGCGTGTTGCAGTGGCGAGAGCGCTTGCATCAAAGCCGAAGTTTGTGCTTGCCGATGAGCCTACTGCCAACCTTGATTCAAAGTCAGCGGAAAATCTTTTAGACATTATGCTGCGCCTCAACCAGGAAGAGAGCATCACGTTTATTTTTTCCACCCACGACCAAAAGGTGATTAACCGCGCGCGCAGAGTGATTACACTCGAAGATGGAGTAGTAGTGAGCGATGTGAAGCGATAAAATTTTTCCCGCAGATGAGCGCAGATTGCTTCGCAGATTTACGCGGGTAAATAACCATGCTTCCTGTTTTCAGGAATCATTGTTATTTGGAAATTGAATTTTGAGTTTTCTCTTTTATTCAATTGTCATTTAAACGTCATATCCTAAAATCCGCAAAATAGGGTTATCCAAGTTCCGTTTTCAACGCGAAACCGGTTTCACATTTTTTAACTCTTAAAAAAAAATTTGTATGTCAACATCTATTTTCAGCGAAAGCTGGTGCGGCATTATATTCGATGGGCGCAACCAGCAATACGGAGCGTATGAACTCCGCAAATCAAATGAGCGCAACACCATACTTGCGATTCTGTTTTCCATTTCATTTCTTTCTGTGGGCATTAATATCATTTTGTTAAAAAGTGACCCGCAGAGAAACTTCATTCCTATCATTGAAAAGAAAGAAGCTGAAGATGCGGGGCATGTGTTAGAAGACATTCCATTGCTTCCTGATATTCCTATGGATGAGCCGGAAGCGGCACAAACTCAATCTGAACCCGAACCAACTCCGGTATTTGCAGCAACGGAGGCTATTACCACAATTAAAATAGTTGATGACCATTCTGCTGTAGATACTGTTCCCTCGCAGGAAAGCTTTGGAGAGAAGCAAGCGGGAGCTACAACTCAGGAGGGAGACTCCACGCTAACTGCTTCCATTGAAAGAGTTGAAACTTCCGGGCAAGGCAGCGGGCAATCAACACCCGTTATTGATTGGGCGGAAGTGATGCCGCAATTTCCGGGCGGTGAAGAAGCCTTGCTGGATTATATCAGGAAAAATACGGTATATCCTGATATTGCAGTACGAAACGACATCGAAGGAACGGTGCATATCCAGTTTGTAGTTGACCGCGATGGAAGTTTGACAGACGTTCGCCTTGCAAGGAAAATTTTTAAATGCCTTGATGATGAAGCGCTCCGTGTAGTGAAATCTATGCCCAATTGGAAACCCGGAAAGCAAAATGGAGAAACAGTGCGTGTGCGCTTTGCAGTACCTATCCGGTTTGTATTGGATTGAAGCAGATCATTATAATCACAGAGTCAAAGAGTCCGCTGGTAAGGTTAAAAGTTGTGTAGAGTCTTCCGGTAAGGTTTAGTATTTTTAATGTGAAGGAAAGCCGAATGTGTTTCATGAAAAATTTAATTCCGGCTTTTAGCGTTCGATTACCGAAAAATCAAATTTTATGTTCAGAAAAAAACTTGTTAAAACCTCACTTATTATTCTGCTTGGCTTTGTGCTTTTATTTCTCTTCAGGCTGCTTTATGGCTACACCAGCAAACACACCGACCGCGATGAAGAATATTTCAGCGACTTTTTTGATGGCTTCGACCAGACAAGAAAAAACTATGCAAGCGAGAAATATCAATACAAAGCGGTGGAGTATGCTCCGCAAGTGTCCCAAATATCCAATGCAACGCAGCCTAAAGAATTCAGCGTGAGCCAAAAGTATGAGAAGACCGCCACCATCAAATCGAAAACACAAAAGTTTGAAGAAGATGATAAGAAGTTGAACGGAGAAATAAAAAATTTCAATGGCATTATTCAATACGAGCAAAACTCAGGCGGCAAAGGCAACCGCGAATTGCATTTGCTCGTTGGCATCCAACCCGAAAAATTCGATTCATTTTATGTGGCGGCAAAAGCAATCGGTAATCTGCGGTCAACTGAAATCACCAAAGTGGATAAAACCAGCGAGTATAAAAACCTGAATGCGAAAAAAACTTCTCTTGAAAGCATGCGAGAATCTTTGATAGCCCTGAAATCGCAAAGCGGAAAGATTGACGAATACATCAACCTGCAAAACCGCATCTTAGACATCGAAGAGCAGTTGCAGGGATTGGGTGTTCAGTTGGGTGATTTTTCTGAGGAAAATGAATTTTGCACCGTGCGCGTTTCTCTTTTGGAGGGCAGAGAACCGGTTCCCATGAGCCTGATGCACCGCCTGAAGGTAGCATTTGAATGGACGGTGACTTACTACCTGCAATTCCTCTTGATTGTTGCGCTTGCCGTGTTTTCAGCATTCTTCCTGTTACTCATTATTGATAAGTTGAAAGTGCTTGCCAATATTTTAAAGAAGTTGAACGAGTAAGTTCTCCGTTCATTTAGTTGAGAAGCCCGGCAATGTTTTCCATTTTCCTGATTCAGCATATTCTTTAATCAAGTGGTTTCGTGTGTGGAGCAAACATTTCATGTAGCCTGTGAGAAAAAGACGGTTGAATATTTTGCCAATTATTCCAAACGGAGATTCAAACCGGAATGTGTCAATCATCAAAGTTCCCTTGTTTGTTTGTTGAAAGCGGTGTTCATGCCAAACGGATTTGAACGCGCCTTTTACCATTTCATCCGCGAAGAAATCAGGTTCGCACATTGCAGTAATGCGTGAAGTATAGTGCTGCCAAATGCCAAGATGTTTTGCCTGCCATGTTACAGTTTCATTCAGACATATTAAGCCGCTGGTTCGTCCTGCCACCGCTTTTTCACCGGTATGTTCTGTTGAAATGATGTGAAAGTCAATGCTTCGTGAAAGGTTGAAACATACTTCAATAGGAGCTTCAATTTCCTCGCGCAGAATTATTGTTGACATTGCGCAGGATTAGCTCTCCCTTTTCGCCCGTTCCCACAGCACTGATTGCGAGCCTTTGATAGCGCGAAGGAAGCCCATGTAAACAGCATAGTTCATGATGAAAAAATAATAGGGCACAAAAAACACCTTGAGTTTAATTTTGCGCTGCTCCAGCAGGAAACCGACAAGCACGAGTAAATAAAACAGGATTTGCAGACTGAGGAATACTTGAAAAAATAATGAGCCAGTGAAAGCAAGTGTAAGGTTGGAAAGAAAAAGAATGGGAAGGGAGAGCGGGGCAAGCGTCCACCGGAGTACGCGGTGCGAGATGTATTGAAATGAAAGGATGCCATATCGAAAAGGATTGAGCAGTTCGGAAAGCCTTGCCACCGCCTGCATTCCACCTGCGGCAATTCTGATTTTGCGTTTCAGTTCTTCCCCCACAGTTGCTGACGGACCTTCCATCGCGCAGGCTTCCGGCTCATAAACGATGCGATAGCCTTTTTTCGCAATAGTGAGCGTCATATAGAAATCTTCGACAATCGTATCAGCCGGCACTGGAGCGAAAAGTGCGGTGCGGATGGAAAACAATTCGCCCGCAGCACCCACTACAGAGTAGAGTTCTGAGTCCCACTTTTTCAGTTTGGATTCATACTGCCAATAGATACCTTCACCTGCACCGCTTGCGGCATCTTTTTCTTTCACGGAAATTCTTTTCTCGCCCGCCACCACGCCTACATTTTCCGATTGATAATGCCGCACCATGTTGCGGATAGCTTCTTTGTTCACAATGGTATTCGCATCGGTGAACACCACGATAGGAGTTTGCACGAAAGGCATCGCCCTGTTGGTGGCGGCAATCTTCCCCTTGCGTTCGGGGCTGTGCAGCAACTGTACTTGAGGAAACTGTTTCACCACATCGGGCGTACGGTCATTGGAGCCATCCGTGACAAACAGGAAGCGGATTTTCTCTTTCGGATAATCAAAGGCAAGGCAATTGTTGATTTTTTCTGCAATGAAATCTTCTTCATTAAAGGCAGCTACCAGTACGGTAACTTCAGGTAATGAATCGTCAGTTTGAACAGGAAGATTTTTTGGACGAAACAACGCTTTCAGCTTCACTAACAGGAACAAAATCATTCCGTAGCCCAAATACGTATAAAAGACGATGAACAGGCAGAGCGAGAAACAGATTTTTATTAATGCAACCATTACTTCGCGTGTGGAATGTTGCAAAGTAAATGTGCATAGCACATTGGCAGCGCAAGTATTATCCACATCTTGCTTGAAATTTGCAAGCAAAAGTGCCAACTTCACCCTCTAATTTTCGACTATGGATTTAATGTATTTTTTCAAAGTATTGATGAAGAGAAAATGGCTGATTCTCCTCATCATGCTTCTCTCTGTTGGCGTTACTTACTTCCTCACCGGAGAGCAGGAAGATGTTTATATGGCTGGCGCAAAACTCGCCACAGGCATCGTGGATAATCAGGACGATGACGGCAAATACATGCCTCCGCAAAAAATTGAAACCAAATTTAATAACCTGATTCAAAACCTCAATTCTAAGAGCGTTGTTACGCTGCTTTCTTACAAACTTTTTCTCCACGACATCAGCAACAATGAAGATGCGTTCAGAAATCCTTCTGCACTGAAAGACTTATATTCCTCTGATGAAATCAACAACGGTATTGCCACGGTTAAAATGAAGCAGGATTCGCTTGCAATTCTTTTGCCGGGTAAGGAACAGGATAAGCAGGTGATTGAAATGCTGAAGGTGCTCAAGTATGATTACGATGCGTTGCGCCTCGCGTTGAAACCTCAGCGATTAAAAGATTCTGATTATATTCAGGTAGAGTTCCGTTCAGAAAATCCCGAATTATCGGCTTTTGCGGCAAACGAGCTATGCAGTGAATTTATCCGCTATTACAAATCAGACAAATCGAAAAGAGAAAGTTCTGAAATAAAACTGTTCAATACGCAACAGGAAGACAAACTAAAATCCCTGAACGAAAGAAAGGAAGAACTGAACCACTTTAAACTTGAGAATAATATCCATGATCTCTACGCACAGAAAGGAGCTATATATGCGCAAATAAAAGAGTTTGAAATGCTCCGTGAAGGAGAGAAAAGTAAAATACCTTCCTATCAAACCACGATTAACAATCTTAATCGCGACCAGGAAGAAAGTGAACAATCGTCTCTCAGAAAACAAGAGCAAAACAGGAAAATTAATAATCTGCGCAGCGAGATTAATTATCTGAATGATAAATACATCAACGAGGGGTCAAAAGATAAAAAGCTGCTCTCCCAAATTGAAAAGCTGAAAGGCGAATTGCGAGCAGCAATTGATGAAGGCTCCTCTTCGACAAACAACAATTCGGGTGAAATCAAAACAATTAAAGAAAACAGTCAGGTGGAATTGCAAATTGCGCAGACCAGTGTAGCCTCCATTGACCAGAAAATACAGAGTCTGAAAAATGAATTGGCCGTGCTAGTTTCTTTTGAACCTAAGATTGATGATTTAGAGAGTAGAATTGAACAAGCTGAAGAAGCATATAAGGAAGTAACTGCCCAGTTAAGTATAGCGCAATCAGAAGCAATTCAATCAGAAAGCAGCCTGAAGCGAGAAGAAGAAGCCTCCCCACCCAGAGAACCAGAGCCGACAAAACAAATTTTTTATTCCCTGTTCTCAGGCATGTTGAGTTTGAGCTTTTGCGTAGTGTTGTTTTTCGTGTTGGAGTACATTGATGTCTCCATCAAATCTCCAGCGCAGTTCGAGCGCTTCACCAACCTGCGCCTGCTGGGTTATTTGAATCAAATCAATTTCATCAGTTTCAACTTAGACGTGAATTTCATTGACCTCAATTTGGAATCCATCTTTCACAACAAGAATCAGAATCCGCAGTTGGAAACCTTCAAGCAACTTATCCGCAAAATCAGGTTTGAAATTGAATCCACCGATGCAAAGCGCTTTTTATTCACCAGTACGCGCGAGCATGAAGGCAAAACCTTCGCGATGATTTCACTTGCTTATACGCTCAGTCTCAATAACAAAAAGGTGCTGCTGATTGACACCAACTTTAAAAACAATACGCTCACCAACATGCTTTCCGCAAAACCTTCACTGGAAAAGCATTTCAATCAAAGTTTGGTAAAAGAAGACATTATCACCAAGTCAAAGTTGAAGGGCATTGATGTGATTGGTTGCTACGAAGGAAATTATTCTCCATCGGAAGTATTCTCACAATCAAACTTTCACAATTTAGTGAACGACCTTTCGCAGCATTATGATTTCATCTTTATGGAAGGAGCAGCGCTGAATGAGTATTCTGACTCAAAGGAGCTTATCAGCATTGTAGAAAAAGTAATCAGCGTGTTCTCAACCAATTCCGTTATCAAAGACCAGGATAAGTCATCAATTGCTTATCTGCGCGGATTGGGCGACAAGTTCATGGGGGCTATTCTTAATAAGGTTGACATCAACAACCTGAACTGACGAACCACTTGAAATTTCCATTACGCTGAACTTTTCATTGGAATAAGAAACTGGGAAGTTTAAGTTTTTTATTTCAGCAGGAACGACTGCAAATATTTTCGAGTGCGCGGGGCTCATCTCAATCGCTACTTTTTCAAAATCAGATGGGGTAAGTTGTTGGAAAGCGTCTTTTAAAGACGTTGAATTCTTTTTCTTGTATCCTAAATTTTCCATCCTTCGCATCCATTCGTGTCCGAAAGAAGGATTGAAAATCATTTGTGTGCCGTCTTTCCACTCGCCATACAGCGTGCGCTCGGATTCAACGCGAAACCCTTCCATGTATGGCGGCACAATGAAGGCTGCATCCTGCGGAGTATTTTCCCGCGCCCACTGCTGCACGGAGAGCCACTCTTTATTCTGCGAGTTGCTGATGGAGAATTGCACTCTATTCAAGCTGCCTGCAATACCAAGCAACAAAAGCAGCATGATTTGCGCGGGTACTAAATATTTTTTCCAATCCGCAGTTGTTTTTTCAAGCAAAGCCCATGCTGCAATCGCAGAAATTACCAAAAGAGAGATGCCTGTAATTACCGGAATACTCTCATGCCAATATGGGGCAAGAATGAGCAGAGTAACAAACAATTTTTTCGCAATGCCGGAAGCGGTATTGGGCGCAGTGAAGAGGTAGTTGGCAAAATAGATGATGGCAAAAAAGAAAATGAATTTGAAGCTGCGGAACAACTGAAACTGAATGACAATCGAAACGGGAATGATTTCGGTGAAAATCGTTCCCACGACAAACATCAACAGCACAGTGGCAAATGCAATCAACACAATGCGGTGATAAGCAGCCTGCGGGCGGTATTTCCAGGTAATCAAAAAGCCGAGGATAAGAGCAATGCCTTGCAACACTTCTGCCACGCTCCATGTGGTGGGAAAAATGTGATGCGCAGAGCGCAAATGCAGCAACTCAAGCCATTCACTGCTCACGCTGATGAGGCTTAGATTGGGAGCTGGATTTTTAATTTTTAAAATCAATATCGGGGTGATTGCAAGTAAAATCAACCCGATGCCTGTAACGAATTGTCGCGCACCATTTTCTTTTAAAAGCCTGTAAGCAAAGCACATAATTAAAATAGCAAGCGCATAACATGCCGACAGCGGATGAAACACAAAGGCGATGCCGGCAAGCACGGCAGCGGTATTGTAGTGACTGCCGAAAAAAGCATAGAAGGAAAAAAGTAAGAGGGGAAGCGCAAAGGTGCGCTCCATCAGCATGTTTTCAATGGTGCGCTCCATGCCGAGCGTGGTGATAGAAAAAAGAAGAATCATTACTGACAGATAAGCGACCTCTCTTTTTTCAAACAATTTTAAAGCGATTAAAAACAAAGCCGCGAGAGTAGCATAAAGCGATAAAAAGTATAGAACAAAAAAGGTGACGGGAAGTGAAGCTTTCAGCGACTGAATCAGAAAGCCGCAGACCGGAAGGAAATAAGTATAGAAAAATTGCTTCTCCGCGATGAGATAATCATGATTGTAAATCTCAGGATTAATCAGGCTCTTTATAAAGGGAATCGTGATGCAGTGATTGTAAACTCCGTAGGTATATTGGTTAATGCCGATGATGGATGCTATTGTCAAAACAAGCAAAGCAAAGGCATCAATCGGTCGAATAATGGGCTTGAACATGAAGAGCAGGAATTGCGACCGTAAAATAGAAAGGGTTGGCTGGATTAACTACGAAAAAGATTAAAATAAAGAATACGTAGCGAGTTTTTGTCGTCACCTTATCAAATGGAAGAAGATTTGTGTAAAATTGTGCTTCACCATGATATTATTAGAAGCGCAAAACGTGCATAAATCCTACGGGACATTGAAAGTCCTGAAGGGAATTGATTTGAGCATCAAAGCAGGGGAAGTTGTCTCCATCGTTGGCTCATCTGGCGCGGGAAAAACAACACTTTTGCATATCCTCGGCACACTGGACGCATCGGATAGCGGCAAAGTAATACTTGACGGGAAAGATTTCACTGAATTGAAAGGAAAAGAGCTTGCCCGTTTCCGCAATCAAAAAATCGGGTTCGTGTTCCAATTTCACCATTTGCTTCCCGAATTCACCGCATTAGAAAATGTCCAGATTCCTTCATTAATTGGCGGTTTAAGTCAGAAAGAAGCAAAAGAGCGCGCTGTTAACCTCTTGAAAAAATTAGGTCTTGCCGAACGAATGAATCATAAACCGTCCGAGTTATCGGGAGGGGAACAACAGCGCGTAGCAGTGGCGCGGGCATTGGCAAATAATCCTGCAATTGTGCTTGCCGATGAGCCATCTGGCAACCTTGATTCAGACAATGCGCGCGAATTGCACAAATTGTTTTTCAAACTCCGCGAAGAATTCGGGCAAACATTCATCATCGTAACGCATAATGCGGAATTGGCGGATATGGCTGATAGAAAGCTGGTGATGAAGGATGGGAAGATGGTGAGTTGATTTGGTAATGTGCTGATTTGATAATTCGATAATGAATTGAACTCTGACATGAGTACCCCCGGTGTTATTTCGCACACTTCTCCGCAGGAAACCCTCCTGAAACACTGGGGCTATAAAAATTTTCGTCCGCTACAGCAGGAGATAATCCAATCAGTGTTGGAAGGCAATGACACGCTGGCGCTGCTTCCGACAGGCGGAGGCAAATCTGTTTGTTATCAGGTTCCTGCAATGATGCAAGAAGGGATGTGCATTGTGATTTCACCGCTTATCGCGCTGATGAAAGACCAGGTTACAAACCTGCGCAAGCGGGGCATTAAAGCAATTGCAATTTATGCGGGCATGACGCGCAGGGAAATTGATTTGCTGCTGAACAACTGCATGTATGGCGCATACAAATTTCTTTATCTCTCTCCAGAGCGGTTGGCTTCAGACATTGTGCGTATGCGCATCGGAAAAATGCCGGTAACGCTTCTTGCGGTGGATGAAGCGCATTGCATCTCGCAATGGGGCTATGATTTTCGTCCGCCTTATTTAAAAATTGCGGAGATACGACCATTGCTTCCAAAAGTTCCTGTGCTTGCATTGACCGCAACTGCAACGCACGATGTAAAAAAAGACATTTGTGAAAAGCTGGAATTCAAAAATGAAAAAGTTTTCCAAAGCAGTTTTGAGCGAAAGAATATTGCTTACGTTAATCGCTATGAAGAAAACAAACCGCATAAACTTGTTACGATTTTAGAGCGCATTAAAGGATGCGGAATCGTATATGTGCGGAACAGAAAGCAAACAAAAGAGGTTGCTGATTATTTAAAGAAAAACAAAATCTCTGCTGATTATTATCACGCGGGGCTTGACATGGCGCAGCGCAGTCTCAGGCAGGAACAATGGATTGCCGATGAAACGCGCGTGATGGTTTGCACCAACGCTTTCGGAATGGGCATTGACAAGCCCGATGTGCGTTGCGTAGTGCATCTTGATTTGCCGGAAAATATCGAAGCCTATTATCAGGAATCCGGCAGGGCGGGGCGAGACGGAAATAAATCGTTTGCCGTGTTGCTTTATAATCTTTCGGATAAAGCGGAAACAGAGAAACGCATCAAGAACAATTTCCCTTCGCTGAAAGAAGTACAAACTGTTTACACCGCGCTTGGAAATTTTTTTCAAGTTGCAACAGGCGCGGGCAAAGGCGAGAGTTATGAATTTGACATTCTTACGTTTTGCAAAAACTACAACCTTGAAAACCTGAAAACGCATAATGCGCTGCGGCTGCTTGAGCAGCAAGGAGTGATTGCGCTGAGCGATGCTGTGTTTACACCGCCAAGAATTAAAATCATCGTGAGCAAAGAGGAACTCGATAAGTTTCAAATCGCGAATAAAGACAGCGACCCGGTGGTGAAATTTTTATTGCGCACACACATCGGCTTGTTTGATGAGTTAGTAAACGTGAATGAGCGTGAAATTGCGAAGCGCCTGAAAAGGGAACGCGAAGATGTTGCAAAAACTTTGGAATTATTAGACAGGCTGAATCTTGCCATTTACGAAAAGCTCACTGACAAGCCGCAACTTACTTTTCTCGAAGCCCGTGAAGATGCGCGCTATCTCAAGTTAGATGAAGATTTCATCAAAAAGCGCAAACAAAACTTCGAGTCAAAGTTGCGGGCGATGCTTGCCTACACGTTGAACAAAACACGTTGCCGCAGTCAATACGTGCTTGATTATTTTGGAGAAACAGATAATTATCGTTGCGGGATATGTGATGTATGTTTGGAAAGAAATAAAATCAGCTTGTCGGATATTGAGTTGGAAGCAATTGAGCATGAAATCAAAAATCAACTTTCGCAGGGAAATAATAAGTTGGACGCATTAGTCAGAAGCATCCATACGCACAGCGAGCAGAAAGTAGTGGATACACTGCGCTGGATGTTGGACAACGGGCAATTAACGCAAACTGATACTCAATTTACCTGGAACGATTGAAAGCCATCATCTTCACTGTTACCAATGACATCACGCACGACCGCAGGATGCAGCGCATCTGTGAGTCGTTGTCGAAAAATGGATTTGACGTTACGCTTATTGGCAGAGAGTTAACAAATTCAAAACAACTAACACAGTTTTCATTTAAGACGATTCGTTTACGTTGTTTGTTCAACAAAGGAAAACTCTTTTATCTCGAATACAATTTCAGATTGTTCTGGAAATTGTTATTCATGTGCGCTGATGTTTACGCAGCAGTTGACTTGGATACTATCATTCCTTGTTTTAAGGTTGCATTTCTAAAAGGGAAGAAGAAAGTATTTGACGCGCATGAGTATTTCGAGGATGTTCCCGAAGTAGTGAATCGCCCGGTGACTAAAATGATTTGGAGTTGGGTAGGGAAAATGTTTGTTCCTCATGCTGACCTCGCGCTGACGGTGAGTGAAAGTCTTGCGGAACAATTTCATCAACTTTATGGAATCAGATTTGAAACGATTCGCAATGTCCCAAAGAAAACCACTGCGCCTGCCAACACCGGAAATTATTTGCTTTATCAAGGTGCGTTGAATGAGGGAAGAGGATTAGAACAACTCATTGAAGCGATGCAATCCATTGATATGCCGCTGAAGATTGCCGGAGAAGGCGACTTGTCAGATGCATTGCGACAGAAAGTAAACGCGCTTGGCTTGCAACAGAAGATTGAATTTCTTGGTTTTGTTTCTCCTGAAAAGTTAGACACGCTTACTGCAAACGCATGGCTCGGATTGAACCTGCTTGAAAACAAAGGATTGAGCTACTACTATTCGCTTGCGAATAAATTCTTCGATTATATCAATCATGGAGTTCCTTCGCTCAACATGGGGTTTCCTGAATACAAAAAAATCAACGCGCAGTTTGACGTGAGTTTACTTTTGAAAGACTTATCTGCCCAAGCCATCGTTGAAGCAGTTCATTCATTGAAAGAAAATCCTGCGTTGTATGAGCAGCTTAGAAAAAACTGCATTGAAGCAAGAGAAGAATTGAATTGGGAACGCGAAGAACAGAAGTTATTAAACTTGTATTTCCGCTTTGGATAAACACCTCCACATCATTTCTTTCAATGTTCCCTATCCTCCTGATTATGGCGGGGTGATTGATGTGTTTTACAAAATCAAAGCGCTGCACGATGCCGGAGTGCAAGTGCATCTGCACACGTTTCATTATGGCAGAGATGAATCGCCTGAGTTAGAAAAGATTTGCGCGTCAGTAAAATATTATCCCCGCGCAAAATTCTATCAGGCGATATACAGCAGTGTGCCCTACATAGTCGGCTCCCGCAAAAGCGATGATTTGCTTTCAAACCTTGTTGAAGATGAGCATCCGATTTTATTTGAAGGGTTGCACACTTGCATCTATCTGAATCATCCTTCCTTGAAAAACCGCATGAAGATTGTGCGGATGCACAACATTGAGTGGGATTATTACAACAGTCTTGGAAAGGCAGAGCGCAACTTCTTCCGCAAGTTCTATTTGCTTTCGGAATCGAAGAAGCTGCGGGAGTTTGAAGAAATTCTGCAACATGCCAATCTTATTCTTGCCATTTCTCCCAATGACACGGAATACCTTCAACAGAAATTCAGCAACGTGAAGGTGCAGTATGCTCGCGCCTTTCATCCATTTTCAATGGTAACTTCAAAAACAGGCAAAGGCAGCTATGCGCTCTATCACGGCAACCTGAGCGTTGCGGAAAATAATCAGGCTGCATTTTATCTCATCCACAAAGTGTTTGATGGAATTGATTTTCCATTGAAGATTGCCGGTAAGGAACCACTCAGCACGCTTGAAAAGGAAGCAAAGAAAAAAGAGGCTCGGTTTGAGCTCATTCCCAATCCATACAATGAAAAGATGCAGGTGATGATAGCGGATGCGCAACTCAATGTGCTGCCCACTTTTCAGCCTACGGGCATCAAATTGAAAATGCTGAATGCTTTATACAACGGGCGTTTCTGCGTGGTGAATTCGCAGATGGTACAAAACACGGGATTAGAGCCGCTGTGCATTCTTGCGGAGAATGCGGAAGAAATGAAGAAAACAATTCTTCAACTAATCAATGAAGATTTCACAAGTGAAATGATTCAACGCAGGGAGCAATTGCTTGCGGAGAAATTCTCAAACCACGCGAATGCGGTGAAGATGATAGAGTGGATTTTTAACTGAAATCATCAGGGGATGCCGGATCCGCCTTAGGCGGACCGGCATGTGATTAAAACACCGCCACCTTCCTGTTGAACGGCTGAACGCCATCGCCCGAAATACGCAGCAGATACACGCCCTTTGCGAATGCAGGCAAACTCAAAGTTTCTTTTGTTTTTCCTGAGAGGAATGTCTTTTCAAACAGAAAAACACTTCTTCCCGTGTTGTCAAAAATTTCGATGCTTCCTTTGAATGTTTCATTCGAAGACAAATCAACCGTGAGCATTTCGCCCGTTTGCAGCGGGTTGGGATAGATGCGCGTTTCGGCTACATCAAGCGCGGTGATGCTGGTGAAGAAAAATGATTTCGTAGTGCTGCATCCTTTGCTGTCAGAAACTGTGATGGAATAATCGCCCGCGCCTGTCATGGTGATTTGCGGAACAGTAACTCCGTTTGACCAAGCATAATTAAAAGGAGGAGTGCCGCCATTTACCTCCGCATTCAGCACATAATTCGATTGAACAATCTGCGCATCCAATGTTTCAGGCTCCACCACATCAAATGAAATGACGAGCGAATCAGCGCCCGCTGCATCGGTGATGGTGAGGAAATAATTTCCTTCCGTAAGGTTCACGAGCGACTGCCCCGTGGTGCCGGTTGACCAATCATAAGAATAAGGTCCTGTGCCACCTGATGCGCCAATTGAAATGGAGCCATCCGTTTCGCCCGGGCAGGAGATATTCGACACAGAGAAGCTGGGCACAATCGCAGTAGCAGCGCGCGTCACGAAACTCGAATAAGCAGTATAGCTGCTGCAAGTATTGCCCTCATTAAAGGGGCGCACACGCCAGCGATAGTTATAGCCCGGCTCAAGGTTGGTGAGCATATAAGTAGTGTCTTGCAATACCAAATCAACATTGGAGAAGTTGCCGTTAAAGTAGCGCGTCACCTGCAAATTGTAATGCGTGGCTCCCGTTGTTTTTTTCCATTTCAACTGCGCGAAGTTTGCCGGCACGCCAAGCGTTCCGTTTGGAGGATAAATGCTTATCGTTTCGCCAACGCTGTCAATTATCGGTGCGGAATGATTCAACAAATCAGAACGCTCCGTCAATAGATACAAGCGCATCGCTTCAATCTGCTCAGGGCTGAATTTATCTTGACAGGCATCATTGGCATAAGACATATACAGGCTGCCATCAACGGCATAAGGAGTGCCCACGTAATCAACCTTGGTGTTGTTGTAAGGGCAGCCCCAGCGGTCAGAAATAAAATCGGCAGGCGTGTCGCAGAAATAGTCGCCCGCGTTGTTGCAGTTGGAGCCGTTCACGCGCTCATCATCAGATTCGGCAGGGTCGCTCACGTTGCGCCCTTCCCATCCGCTGAAGGTGTGGGGCAACGAAAAGTAATGTCCCAGCTCATGCGCCACAGTGCTGTTTGTGGGTCCGGCACACGATTTTGCAATCGCCATAAAATCTCTCCATCCTGAAAAATAGCCGCAGTTGCCAGCGGGGTCCTGCACGTAATAGATGTTTGCTACGTCTGCTGTTTTTGTTTGCGTGATAATGTTGCCCACGTTAAAACTCGTGTGCTCATACAAGGCGGTGTTGTTCACATAATTAATGTCGCCATAGATATAAAAATGAAAACCCACCTGCTCATATTGCTCATTGAGATGGCACAGCCCGTCAAGGATGCTTGATATTTTGTGATAGCCGCTGCCATCATTCGTCCCCACAAGATGTATTTTTAACGGAATATAATAGATGCCTTCATCCGCCTGCTTTGCTGCCGATGCGCCCGACTGTTTGTATTGCTTCAGCCAAGTGGTCATTTCTTCGGGCATCTGTGTGCCGCAATAACCGGACTGCTGACTGTAAGCCGAAAATACGAACACAATACTGCCAAACAGCAGAGAGAGATTTTTCATAACCAAATTGTTTTTCGAGTGAGTGTAACAAAGATAGGGCGAAATAGGTTTCGTTTATAGCTTGTTGGGGCTGGTGTGCAGAGGGTGGGGATAAGTCAATAGTCCACGGTCAACTGCCTCGTTATAAAATAGGTTTACACCAAAAGCTGTTTTCAAAAACACGCCTCACGCAGCAACTGCATTTGCACTAATCCTTTTTTTCGCGCATACTTAATATTGCGCCCGGGAATTGCCGCAGTGTCGGGGTGACTGTCAATGGCAAGCGTGAGGCTCGCCTCGCGCAGGATGTGCAGCATCGGGTAAGGCGAGCGGTTGGTATAGTTGGCAGCATCATCATCAGCCGCGCCTTCAAATAAATAGGCAGGATGAAAACTCGCCAGTTGATACACGCCCGCATTGCCTGATTTTTCCAACAGGCGTTCGCCATTTGCCAGCAAATGCAGGTAGGCGTGAAATGTTTTAAATGAAACAGGAAAAATCAGCAGCGTGGTTTCAATAGAAGCATCAGAATCCAACTGCCGAAAAGCATTGGTAAGAAAGTGGAGGCGCTTGTGATTTATTCCCGAACGCGCCACTGCATAATGCACCGTACCGCGCTTCATCTCCCGCGCGGCAAAGGGGCAAAAGTTATTGCCCACCACCACATCGGAAATCCACTTTTTCGTTTGCGCGATGATGATTGAGTTTGCAGGCATTTTTTTGATTGAATATAAAGGTAGCGGAAGTTTAGTTGAACATACTCTATACTCCACCCCCACACTCATCAAAATATCGCCCGCACCTGCGCCCTGCCGATATGCACGGGCTTTGCATCGCCCGTCTTTCTGCCTTCATAGCCGATGCTGAGTTGAATCGCTTTTGCAAGGCTGCGCTCAAACGAAGCATTCCACGTGTAGTTGTTGCCGTTTTTAAATCCTTGCAGCATCGCAAATTCAATTGCGGAGTTTTCGCTGCCCGTGTATGCAACCTGCACAAACGCAAACTTTGCGCTGAGCGAGCTTTTTGAAACTACATTGTAACGCGCTTCCAAACTCGCTTCGTTGCTCGTGGAGGTTTCACCGTTTTCAATAAAAATGTTTTTGCGCTTTGTAAAACTGTAAAGCCCCGTGAGGCGGAATTTCGTGCCGAAGAAATACGTCACTTGCGGCTCTATCTCGTTTGACTTAATCCGGTAATTGCGCTCCGTAAAAAATTGCGAGCTGTTCGATTTCTCTCCTGCAATGTAGGTGAGCAGAATGCTCACCGGCTGAAAAATCGTCCATCTTGCTCTGCCGATGTGGTCGCGCAGCGTCACGGTTTCATATCCGCTCACCTGGTTGCTTTTGCGCTGGTTATCCTGATAGGTATATTCAAAACTGTATTTCGCGCTTGACTTGTTAAAGAAAATACTGTTGCGCACAAGGCTTCCCAGTGAAACCAGCGATTGTTCACTTTCGCTAAACACAAACGGATTGAAGGGCGACCTTCCTTCCCCGCGAAACACTTTGCGGTTAATCTGCAACGATGTGATGGAGGAGAAGCGGGCTATGAATTCGCGTATGCCATTTTTATTATTCCATATTGCTCGCGGGTTCAGGCTTAGCGATTGGTTGTATTGTGTGCCATCCACCGCGTCAAATTGCGTGGTGGGATTCAGCACTCTAATATAATCACCGGGAAAACCGGGAGGCGCTATTTCAAATTCGTTTTGGTCTTTCACTCCGTTGCCGTTGTAATCTTCATTGTAAATAAAAATACCTTCACCGGGCTGCACTTTCAAATACGTGTATTCAATCCTCGGCTCTCGTCCCGCGCCTAATTCATAGAGGACATTTGTGTTCACCGCGCCTTTGGCAAGATTCAATCCGTATTCAATTCTTCCGAGATAATAATGTTCTATCTCCTTCGCCTGAATCGCAGAGTCAACGCTTTCAAACATGCGATACGTGAATTGCCAATTGAGCTTATGCGCTGTGTGTGTGAACCAGTTGCCATTCACATTCACCGTATTACTGTTGGTGATAAGCCGCATTTCATTCTCCCTCGGGAAAAATTCAAGTCTGCGGATGTATTCGAGCTTCATTTTGTTCACCGCTGAATCAGCGCTTGCGATATACACGCGCCAGTCATTATACACAAAACCGGTTGGCAGCAGCGTATCCGTTTGCGCTTCTCTTCGCTTGTTGATTTCCTGCTCGTAGCGGCTGCCTATTTTCCATCCTTTCAGTTTGTCAAAAGCCTTGGCAACTTCCACCATCGGCCAGATGTATTTTGTGTTTTCCGTTGTCGCCTCCGTGGTGAGAAAGCGCAAGTCAACATTTGCAGAATATCCCTTGCGTGAAAAAGTGGAGAAAGCGCGGTGCTGAAATCCCGTATAGTTATCTCCTGATATAAAAGAGGAGAACTGATAACCCGCGTTTCCAACTTGTTCTTTTGAAAAATTGAGCCGCGCATTTGCGATATGCTCATCGGCAACTTCTGTTTTCAAATAGTTCCAGTCGCGGTTGAATTCCACCGTTCGAAAGCGCTCCAACTCTTTGAAATTGTGGTTCACAAATTCATAGTTGGCATCTGCCGTAAACTTTTGCTTTTTGCTTTCAGCGCCAATCCTGAAATTCCGTTGATAGGCAGTTTTTAATCCCGCGCCCGCATTATCGCCATCATCAAGCCGCGAAAAATTATTCAGGTCGCTGTTGCTTACTGCGCCTTCAATCGTGAAGAAATCATTTACGGTAGGTTTCAAATCCATTGCAGCGGTAACCATCTGCAATCTTTTCGGAGTAACAAGCACGCGAAACGGAATGAAAGAACCCTGCCGCGTTCCGTTCACGCGGGGGATATAACGAAACACTCTTCCATTCACATTCGATGAGGATTGCACATAATCGCCTTGCCGCTGCCCCACAAACGTGAAGTTCACGCGATACTCCGCGCTGTCAGGGTCGGTGGAATAAACAAACACGGTGTCCACTTCGGGCGTGAGCGAATCGCCATCAATCAGCGCATAAAGAATTCTGTCCACATCAAATTCTTCCAATTCAAACCCCGGATAGAGAATACCGATGGGATTATCTCCGGCAGTTTCCATTGCGCCTTTTTGCTGTGCAGTGAAGTCGGCATCAACGGGTTGGTTCTTGCTGTCTTGCTCGGTGTAAGCATTCACCCTGAATTTCACTTTCTCGCGCTCATAGCCCGCGTTAGCTACCGCAGTTGTTCTGAAATAATTCCTGTCGGAATATTCAAACTCAACGGTGATGCGCAAATCGCGCGTCACTAATAATTTGGGAGTGAAAATAATTTCACCCAAATTGTAATCAATCACATAATCATTCTCCGCGCCTCGTTGTATTTGTCTTCCGTTCACAAACACGCGCTCCGTTCCCGCAAGCACGATGATGAATGTTTCGCCATTAGCGCCAATCAATTTATAAGGACCCTGATTGCCTTCCGATACGGGAAGCGTGAAGCGATTGAATCTTCCCTTGGGCACTGCGATGCTTGCCTGCGCAATCACTTTTTCTTTTTCCGACAAGTTGAAACTGCCCGAATAACTCGCGCCTTGCAGGTTCCTGTAATATTTCATGAAATATCCTTCTGGGCTTTTGATGTCATAGTCGCCCACTATCAAGCGGTGCGGCTGCTTGGTGAGTTGGATATACACTCTGTCAAACTCCTGCAACTGCTGCGTGGTGCCATCCGGCTGAATGGGAATATTGTTATCGGTGAGCGCGGCAAGAATTTCAATATCCTCCGTGATGTTTCCTGCAATTTGCAAGTTGAAACTTGAATTCAAAACAACGTCCTGATTATTTCCAAAGGACAAGCCGCGCGCAAAACTTCCGTTATATTCTAACGAGCCGAAATCAATAGTCGCGGCAGAGGTGTTGGGCGGGATGTAAGAAAACGGATTGAGCAGATAATCTTCCAACTGTCCCGCGCCTGCCGGATTCTTTTTATAAACCACGCGCGCAAGGCTAAACGGAAACGTGCGATATACAACCGTTACACTATCACTCGCAGGACGACTCTTCCATACCAGAGAACTTTTCACCGCGTCAAACGTGTAGGCAGAAGTATCTATCAGCTTACTCCCTCCGTCACGCACCACCAGCGAGCCTTCCACGATACTAAGCGAATCAAGTTGCAGCGTATCTCCGCTCACAGGCACAGTTTTAAAACGCAGGCGCGATAGGTCTTGCGCGGTGGCGGCAGCACATAAAAGCAAGAGCAATAAAAACCCGTTCAGCCGAAGCAGTTTCACTGATAGATAGCTATGAAATAAAATTAACGGTGTTTGCAGAGAGTTCGTACACAGGCGAAACAGCGGGTGTAGTACAAAATTGCATCGGCTCGTGTGCGGTGGGCTTCTCCCCTTTTAGGGGAGACATAGAGGGGTAATTCCTATTTGATACCCCTATGTATTTCTCCCTAAAAGGGGAAAAGCCACGCTCGTTGCATTTTGTCTTACACCCAAAACAGGATGCGTTGCTTAAAAATGTTTTTCTGCAAGAAGATATTCTTTCACATAATCCCCCACCCCATCTTCCAGCGAGAAAAACTTTTCATCGTAGCCCGCTTGCTTCAACTTACTGATATTCGCCTCCGTGAAGTATTGATAGTTTGCGCGGATGTCAAGCGGCATATCAATGTATTCGATTGACAGTTTCTTACCGAGCGCGGTGAAGAGCGCATTTGCCAAATCATTAAAAGTTTGGGCTTTGCCTGTGCCTACATTATAGATGCCGGAGGCAGGTCGCTTTGTGAAAAAGAAATAACAGATGCGCAACACATCCTGCACATAAATGAAATCACGCAGTTGAGCGCCATCTTTATATTCTTGACGATGCGAGCGAAACAGCTTGATGCCGCCTGTTTCCTGCACTTGTTTGAACGCATGAAAAATCACTGATGCCATCCTTCCTTTGTGATATTCGTTTGATCCATACACGTTGAAAAACTTCATGCCTGCCCAAAAAGGAGGCGCGGAGTTTTGCTGTAACGCCCAATTGTCAAAATCGTTTTTTGATTTACCATATTCATTGAGCGGCTTCAGCCAGGGAATCGTTTCATGGCGGTCATCAAAGCCGTGTTCACCTGCGCCATACGTTGCTGCGGATGAGGCGTACAAAAGCGGAATTTGAAACTGTACGCATTGCTTCCACAACTCAATAGAATAATTAGTGTTGAGGCGCTGAAGAATTTTTCTGTTTGTTTCAGTGGTATCGGTTCGCGCTCCTAAATGAAAAATGAATTTAACAGTGCCGGAATATTTTTCGAGCCACTCGTGAAAGATTTCACGCTCCACCTGCTCGGCAATAGACTTGCCTTCTAAGTTTTGTTTCTTGGCGGGATTGCGGAATTTGTCAACGGCAACAATGTCGGTGATGCCTTGTTGATTGAGAAAACCTATCAGGTTGCTTGCGATAAATCCCGCTGCTCCGGTAACAACTATCATTCGATAAAAGAGAAATGAGTAAGTTGCAAACATAGGATAATCGCTCTCACTTGAATTGATATGAGCCGCACAAAATCATTTTCTTTCTCCTTCACGGCTGTTCTTCTCATTTTGTTTGTTGCAGAAATTCTTTGCGCAATTGCGTTGCGTTTTTCGGAAGGAAGCTGGATTTACACGCGTGGAAAAAATGAGAACTACGAATTGTTTGAGCCGCATCCTAGTTTAGTTGGCATTCCGAGAAAAAATATTTCCGTAACAATAAACAGTATTCACTACAAGCATAATTCTCAGGGCTTTCGCGGAGATGAACCTGAAGCGCAAAAAACAAAAAAGAGAATCGTGTGCGTTGGCGGCTCCACTACTTATTGTATTGGCGTGAACAACAACGAAACATGGGCTTACTATTTAGACAGTTTGCTGCAACCCGAATATGAAGTATTGAACCTCGGTATTCCGGGGCATACAACTGTTGAACATAAAAAACTGCTTCCCGATGCACTTGAAAAATACGCGCCTGATCTTGTAATTCTTCACTGCGGGTTAAATGATTTGCGCAACATGCACGTGCAAAACTTGGGAAATGATTATTCAGAATTTCATCAGCCTTCTCTTTACGCAAGTTTTGGTTTTTGCCTGCAAGACAGGCTGCCGCGCTCTGCTTTAGTGTATGTTGTGTTTCGTGTGTTGCAAAAAATCAGCGTTATTCCAACCTGCGCATTCCGAAATGAAATGCCGGCAGGAACGCTTTCGGATGCTGTGGATGAGCGCGTGGTGAAAATTTACAAGCGCAATCTTGACACGCTGATTGCTCAATGCGCAGAGAATAACATTCCGGTTTATTTATTGCCACAGGTTTTATCGGAAGAAGTTGTTACGGACGAAAATTTGAAATGGTGGATTCACTATCTCTCGAAAAAAGGAATTTTCAACGCGCTGAATGCAATGAACAATGTATTAACTTCTCATTACAATATTAATAATGAAATTTTCGGTCCGCGTATTTGTTGGGAAACAGAGTTCCAAAAAAAGGATTTTTTCGATGCCAGTCATCTAAATGCTATTGGAAACTTGAAGATTGCTGAAATTGTGGCAATAAGTTTTAGCGGCAACGCTAGCGCAAGCGTCCCTTTTGTTCCTTCAAAACCTGAGTAGAAAAAAAATCACAATCACCCCAACCTTATTTCCCAGTTCATCAGCCTTGGAATATCTTTTTAGCAGCGCAAGACATTACAGCGGAAAGAAAAGACTGCTGAAAATCAAGTTGATGAAATAAACTTGAACAAGTAATGCCTGCCCATGAAGATGCAATCTTGCCGAAATATTCCCACGAGATGCAATCTCGCGGAAGTCAAGGGGATACATTCCCCTTGAAAATGAATACTATTTGTATTCACTCAACAAAATCCGCTCCCCGCACATTTCATATTCTTCCATGCGGTTTGAGCTGATGATGAGCAGGCGCTCGTTTAAATAATCGCGCACGAGTTGCCGATACCACAAGATGCCGGCTTCATCAAGATTGGTGGCGGGTTCATCAAGCAAGAGAACGGACGCATCGGTGAGCAGCGCGAGGCACAGCTTTACGCGCTGCTTCATGCCGGAGGAGTAATAACGGATTTCTTTTTGCGCATGTTGCTCCATGCCGAGCAATGCAATTATCTGCTGAACAGAAAGTTGTTGCACCGCTTTTTTAAAACTGAAATGAAATTGCAGTTGCTCCGCGAGGGTGAATTCTTCAATCAACTGCATGTAGGGCGCACAGAGCGTGATGTGGCGAAACACGTCTTCGGTTGCGATGGTTGTGTTGTCGTTTGAAAACTGCACGCTGCCTTCGGAAGGCGACTGGCTGCATGCAATTATTTGTAATAAGGTGCTTTTGCCGGAGCCGTTGGGACCGAGCAATGCGTAAGCATTTCCCGATGCAAAGCGATAGGTGAGTTTGCGGAAAACCCAATCGCGGTTGTAGCGCTTGCCTGCCGAATCAAGCGTGATTATCATTGGTGCGAAAGCCTTTCATAATGCCGCGCACGGATTCGCGGATGAAGTTGAGAATCTCATCGCGCTCATCGCTTGCAGCTACTTCCGCCTCGATGATGCGCAGCGCGTGCGTGACGTTTGAATTCTTTACAAACAAAACGCGATAGATGTCGAGGATGTGATTAATTTTTTCGGAAGTGTAGCCGCGCCTTCTCATGCCGATGGAGTTGACGCCCATATAGGAGAGCGGCTTGCGCGCGGCTTTCACATAGGGCGGCACATCTTTGCCCACCATGGAGCCTCCGGAGATGATTGCATGCGCACCGACCTTTACAAACTGGTGGATGCCCGACAAGCCGCCAATGATGGCAAAGTTGCCGATTTCAATATGCCCCGCGAGGTTCACGCCATTGGCGAGGATGCAATGCTTGCCGATAACGCAGTCATGCGCGATATGCACGTATGCCATCAGCAGCGTGTGATCCATAATCACGGTTTTGTTGCTGAGCTTGGTGCCACGGTTGATGGTAACGAACTCGCGGATGGTTACGTTGTTGCCGATTTCAACCGTTGTTTCTTCACCTGCGAATTTTAAATCCTGCGGGATGGCAGCGATAACAGCGCCTGGGAATATCTTGCAGTTCTTGCCGATGCGCGCACCTTCCATAATCGTCACGTTGGGACCAATCCACGTTCCCTCGCCTATCACCACGTTTTTATTGATGGTGACGAACGGCTCAATCACTACGTTCTGCGCGATTTTCGCCTGCGGGTGGATGTAGGAAAGGGGTTGGTTCATCTTAATGGATGATTGTTGATGGAAGATGGACTTGGTTCATCAAATGAATTCGTATGTGGTCAATATTAAATCTTCCATCATCCATCTAAAATCTTCCATCCTTATTTTCCTTCTTTGCGATAAATCTTTGCTACGAGCACCGCTTCTGATACGATTTTATTTCCGACATAGGCAGTGCCTTTCATTTCACAAATACCTCTTCGAATTGGGCTGAGTAATTCCAATTTTAATATCAACGTGTCGCCCGGCACTACCACGTTCTTGAACTTGGCTTTGTCAATCATAATGAGATACGTATCGTAATTCTCGGGGTCTTTCACAGTGTTCAGCACGAGAATGCCGCCTGTTTGCGCGAGGGCTTCTAATTGCAACACGGCAGGCATCACGGGGTTTTCGGGAAAATGCCCGGGGAAAAACGGCTCGTTGAAAGTGACGTTTTTAATCCCCACCACTTCATTTTCAGTAAGGTGGATGATTTTGTCAACCAACAGAAATGGATAGTTATGCGGCAGGCTCTTGGCGATTTTCTTAATATCCATCACCGGCTCCTTGTTCGGGTCGTACAGCGGTATCTCTTCCTTTATTTTATTCTGCTTAATGTGGTTCTTAATCTTTTTCGCAAACTCAATATTTGATGCATGTCCGGGGCGCGTTGCGGTAATCTTCGCCTTAATCGGTCTGCCGATGAGCGCGAGGTCGCCAATCACATCGAGCAGCTTGTGACGAGCAGGCTCATTGTGATGATGTAGCTCCACATTATTTAAAATGCCTTCGCTCTTCACTTCAACTTTCGGCTTGTTGAAGAGCTTTGCAAGTTTGTCGAGTTCCTTTTCAGTAACCACTTTGTCAACCACCACAATTGCGTTGCTCAAATCACCCCCTTTAATCAGGTTGTTATCAAGCAGCATTTCCAACTCATGCAAAAAGCAAAACGTGCGTGAAGAAGCGAACTCTGTCTTGAACTCGTCAATGTGTTCAAGCGAGGCAAGCTGGCTGCCGAGCACGGGCGAGTTATAATCAATCATCACCGTCACTTTATATTCATCGCTCGGGGTGGCAATCATATCCACCTTCTTGTCCTCATCAGTGAACTGTATCGTTTCCTTTAATTCATAATAATTGCGCTCCGCGTCCTGCTCCTCGATGCCTGTTTCCATCAGCGCTTCCATAAAATACTTTGAGCTGCCATCCATGATGGGCACTTCCTGGTTGTCGAGTTCAATCAGCACGTTGTCAATGCCCAAGCCCACGAGCGCAGCAAGCGCATGTTCAATGGTGCTTACGCGCACTCCGTTCTGCTCAATCGTTGTGCCTCTTGAAACATCCACCACCAAATCCGCATCGGCATTAATCACAGGCTCGCCTTTGATATCCACCCGCTTGAACTTGAACCCATGATTCACAGGCGCTGGCTTAAACGTGAGCATCACATTCGCCCCCGTATGTAATCCGATGCCGGAGACCGTAACGGGCTTCTTTATTGTTCTTTGGTATTCAATCATGCGCGATGAGTTTGGAGTTTGAAGTTTGGAGTTTAAAGTTGGATGACAGAAACTTCATCACTAAACTTCAAACTGTTTTAGTTTTTTCTCCAATTCAAAAACCCTATTTTCCAGGTTGGGCAAATTTCGGTAAATAACGTGAACTTTCAGACTTTGCTTGTGGTCCATCATCGGAATTCCCTGCCATGTTTTGAAGGGTTCATCCACGCTTTTCGTTACACCGCTTTTTGCTCCGATACGTGTGCCGTCAGCGATTTTCAAATGACCTACAAAACCCACTTGTCCGGCAACAAGACAATTCCTTCCAATCTTTGTGCTGCCTGAAATGCCGGTCTGCGCAGCGATAGCGGTGTTTTCGCCAATCTCTACGTTGTGTCCAACCTGAATCAGGTTATCCAACTTCACGCCATTGCGGATAATCGTTGAACCCATTGTGGCTCTGTCAATCGTTGTGTTGGCGCCAATCTCAACATTATCTTCAATCACTACATTTCCTGTTTGCGGAATTTTATCAAACGTGCCATCTATCTTCGGCACAAAACCAAAACCATCGCTGCCAATCACTGCACCGGATTGGATGATGCAATTTTTGCCCACCGTGCAGTGATGATTGATTTTCACGCCTGCGGAAACAATCGTGTCATCGCCCACTTGCACATTGTCACCCAAAATTGTTCCCGGAAAAATTCTCACATTGTTTCCCAGCACGACATTCTCACCCACATAGCTGAACGCTCCGATGTAGATGTTCTTTCCAAGCTTCGCAGTCATACTTACGTAAGCGGGTTGTTCGATGCCGGTTTTGTCGGATGGCTTTTGTAAAAACAGATTCAGGATTTTGGTGAACGCATCATAAGGGTCATACACACGAATGAAAGCGCTTTTCGCTCCTTCCGGTTTTTGAAAATCATTACTTACAATGAGCGCGCCCGCGTTTGTCGTTTTCGCAAAATGCTCATACTTAGGATTGGCAATGAAGCTGATGTTGTTGGATAAAGCTTCTTCAATTTTCGCAGGACTTTCGATAACAATGCTGTCGCTGCCTTCTAGCTTGCCATTGAGAAGTGTCGCGATTGATTGGGTGGTGAATTGCATCTGAGAAGTTTAAAGTTTAAAGTTTGAAGTTTAAAGTCGGAATCCGGCAATTCAGTTATTACTTAGGACAATCTCCTTCGGATAGCACAGAAAATATTTTTTCACCGGCTCTGAAAGCACGGAGATGTTCAACTGGTCTGATGCCTTCGCAATGTCTTTCAAACTTCCGTCTTTATAGAGAATGTTGATGTTTCCCTTTTCAGGATTATAGGCGCTGTTGCTCGTGCTTGAAGTAAATACGAAGTAGCTGACTTCATTCATGGTTTGCAATCCGTATTGTTTTTTCACTTCTTTTTTAATGCGCTCAATCCTGCTTTCTGAAAATGGTTCGTTCTTGATTTCAATTTTCAACAGTTTTCTGTCCAACAGTTTCTCACAGAGTAAAGACAGGATTTTGTCTTCATGCGTTGTCCAGTTTTTCACGGCAGCCATCATGTCCACATCATCAAGACGGGCAAAGTTTTCAAGCGGTTCCTCGCTTTCAAGAAACATTTTTTTCGTGACAGTATTTTTCAGAAAATATTCCAACGGCTTGCTCGCTTCCACGGGCACTTTGTTATCGGATAATTCTTTTGCGCGTTTTAAAATTTTCACCAGCAGGTTTTCAGCAACCAAAACGGTTTTGTGCAAATACACTTGCCAATACATCAGCCTGCGGGCAACAAGAAATTTTTCGATGGAATAAATGCCTTTTTCTTCGACAACGATTTGGTCGTTTTTTATTTCAAGCATCTTAATGATGCGGTCGTGACTAATCACGCCTTCCTGCACACCGGTGAAAAAACTGTCGCGCTTCAGGTAATCCATCCTGTCCACATCAAGCTGGCTGGAAATCAATTGATGCAGAAACTTCTTTTTATACCTGCCTTCAAAAATTTCAATCGCTAAAGAAAGCCTGCCTTTATAAATCTTGTTCAACTTCGACATGAACATTTCTGAAAGAAACTCATGCGACACACCGGGAATTAAACAGTTTTCCAGCGTGTGTGAAAATGGACCATGACCGATGTCGTGCAATAAAATACCCACGCTTGCAGCTTCAGCTTCTTTGCCGGAAATTTTGTGTCCTTTTGAGCGTAGCGTATCCAACGCCATCCCCATCAGGTACATCGCTCCCAGCGCATGATGAAAACGTGTGTGATGCGCGCCCGGATACACATAGTTGGAAAGCCCAAGTTGGTTGATTCTGCGCAGGCGTTGAAAATACGGATGCTCAACAAGGTCAAAAATCAACTCAAATGGTATCGAGATGAAACCGTAAACCGGGTCGTTGAAAATCTTGTGTTTGTTGATGAAAGGCAGAGGGTTACGCTTTGCGGCTAAATTAATTGAAACAGGAGCATTTTCGTAGCTTTGAAAAAAAACGTGATACTTGAAAAAATTTCAAACAATAAGTTAATTGGAAATGGCGACTAACCCTTTCAAATACGAAATCATTATTTACTGGAGCAAAGAGGACAAAGCATTTATTGCGGAAGTTCCTGAATTGCCAGGGTGCATGTCTGATGGGAAAACCTACGGAGAAGCCTTGCAGAATGTTGAAGTGATTATTTCGGAATGGATTGAAACAGCAAAATCTTTAGGACGTGAAATTCCGCAGCCAAAGGGGCGCTTAAAGTATGCGTGAGTTAAAAAGAACCTTTTAAAAACATGACCAACATTCACATACTCTGGGCTGACGATGAGATTGACCTGCTGAAGCCGCAGATATTGTTCCTTGAGCAGAAGGGATATAAAGTAACTCCTGTCACAAACGGACAAGATGCAGTTGAGCATTGCCGCAAAAACAGTATTGACATTGTTTTTATGGATGAGTCAATGCCCGGGCTTTCCGGATTAGAAGCGCTCGCGCAAATAAAAACCATCAACGCAAACCTGCCGGTGGTGATGATTACGAAGAACGAAGAAGAAAACCTGATGGAAGAGGCAATCGGCTCGCAGATTGCGGATTACCTCATTAAACCCGTGAAGTCCAACCAGATTTTACTCACGCTAAAAAAAATCATTGATAATAAGAAGCTGGTGAGCGAGAAAACCACCTCTGACTATCAGCGCGAATTCCAACAGATTTTCTCCACAATTCAAAGCACGGAGAATCATAAAGACTGGGCAGAACTCTATAAGAAACTCGTGTATTGGGAACTGGCGTTGAATAAATCCGAGAGCGGCATGCGCGAGGTGCTCACGATGCAGAAGCACGAAGCGAATGTGGAGTTCAACAAGTTCATTACTAAAAACTATCTCAAGTGGCTGGATGGCGAGGGATCGCAAGTGCCCGTGCTCTCGCACACGCTGATGGAGAAGAAAGTTTTTCCCTACATCAAAAAGGAAGTGCCTACTTTCTTGGTGTTGATTGATAACCTCCGCTACGACCAATGGAAAACAATTCAGCCGCTCATAGCGCAGAATTTCCGGATGGAGGAAGATGATACTTATTACAGCATTCTACCTACCGCAACACAATACTGCCGCAACGCGATTTTCTCCGGTTTGCTTCCATCAGAAATACAAGAAGAGTATCCGCAAAACTGGAAGAATGATGATGACGAAACCGGAAAGAACATGTTTGAAGACCTGTTTTTTAAAGATCAGTTAAAGCGCGGCTTCCGTGATGAGGTGAAATCGGAGTATATCAAAATCACGAACCATCATGATGGAAAAATCTTAGAGCAAAACATCCTGAACCACCTGCATAATAATATCACCGTTATCGTTTACAACTTCATTGACATGCTCTCCCATGCGCGCACAGAGATGGAAGTGCTGAAAGAACTTGCCAGCGATGAAGCAGCCTATCGTTCACTCACGCTGTCATGGTTTGAGCATTCACCGTTGCACAACGCATTGAAGAAACTTGCTGAAAAAGAGGTGCGCATCATCTTCACCACCGACCATGGCTCCATCCGCGTGAACACTCCAAGCAAGTGCATTGCCGACAGAACAACTACCACGAACATCCGCTACAAAACAGGCAAAAACCTGAATTTTGAACCGAAAGATGTGTTTGAAGTCAAGAATCCGCACGATGCTTTTTTACCCAAACAGTTTGTAAGTTCCAACTACATTTTTGCGAAGGAAGACAAGTTTTTTGTCTATCCGAACAACTACAATCATTTTGTGAATTTTTTCCGCAACACATTTCAACATGGCGGCATTTCGCTGGAAGAAGTGATTATTCCGTTTGCGGTCTATACTTCAAAATGACTATATTTATTAACTTTATCCATCTTCTAATCGTATGGATGATTATTCAGTAGGTAATAAGTGGTATGAAAGGGGTTGGTTCATGACGCTTGTGGCACTATCTTGTCCCCCAGTTGCTTTGCTTGTCATAGCTTTCTCAAAACAAAAATTAAATCCATTCTACAAAGTAGCCTCTACTATTATTTTGATTGTTTTCATTGGATGGTTGACGTATATGCTCTTGTCAAAGTAATTCACTGTTATTTTCATAATGACTGTTCTTCTCAAAAAAATCATGACTGACCTGACCCGCCTCACCAAAGAAGATCAAGACTCGCTTGCCACACTCATCCGCGAAGAGTTACAATGGAAAACCACTCAAAGAAAAAGCAAGCCGTCTCTTGCGAAACTCGCCCGTGAAGCCTGCACGGAACATCTGGAAAAAGAAGCGAAAGAGAAACAACAGTGACGCTACATATCCCTGAACTTGAAAATGTGGATAAGGCTGCAAAGGATTTTCTGCACCTTTGTGAAAACCATTTTTTTTTCGCATTTTACGGTACGCTTGGAGCAGGCAAAACGACTTTCATTAAGGCGCTGTGCAAAGAACTCGGAAGTAAGGATGCCGCAACCAGCCCAACCTTTTCCATCGTGAACGAATATCACACACACCCGCAGCCCTCAGGCAAGTCTTTCAAAATCTATCACATTGATTTTTACCGGTTGAAAAATTTTGACGAAGCGCTGAACATCGGAGTGGAAGAATATTTGAACGCGCCCGATGCTTATTGCTTTGTGGAGTGGCCCGAAATCGCAGAGGCTATTTTCCCCGAAAACGCAGTGCGTGTGCGCATTGAAAAGCAGGATGACAATTCAAGAACTCTGAAAATTGAACTCTAATCTCAATAAACGAAGTTTAAATCTTGCGAACAGAAAACTATAAACCGTAAACTGAAAACAACTTCAAACCTCAAACTCCAAATTAAGAAATGGCAATCGAAAAACCCGTATCATCTTCCTTCTCCGGCTATGAAATAGCGTTTGGGCTCGCTACGCAGGAATCGCCCGCGCAACTCAAAAGCAAAAACAGCAAGCTCTTTATCGGCATCCCGAAAGAAAAATTTTTTCAGGAGCAGCGCATCGCGCTCACACCCGAATCGGTAAGCATCCTTGTTGCCAACGGGCATCGCGTGGTGATTGAGTCAAAAGCAGGCGAGGGTGCGCATTTCAAAGACCGCGACTTTTCAGAGGCGGGAGCGGAAATTGTGTTTGATGCAGCGAAAGTGTTTGACGCTGAAATTATTCTCAAAGTCGCCCCATTATCGGAAGATGAAATCTCGCTGCTGAAGATGCACCAGATTCTTCTTTCGCCCATTCATCTGCCAACAATAAAAGATGATTACATTCTGAAACTGATGAGCAAGCGCATCACCGCGCTCGCCATTGAGTATATGAAAGATGAAGGCGGCTCATTCCCTTTCGTGCGCTCAATGAGTGAAATTGCCGGAAGCCTCGTCATTACCCTTGCCGCTGAATATCTCACCAATGCAAGCCACGGGCAGGGAATCATTCTTGGCGGGATTTCGGGCGTACCACCCGCTAAGGTTGTGATTCTTGGCGCAGGCGTGGTGGGTGAGTTTGCAACGCGCACCGCGCTTGGTATGGGCGCAGAGGTAAAAGTGTTTGACAATAATATCTACAAGCTCATGCGCCTGCAAAACAACATTGGCAGGCGCATTTTCACTTCGAGCATTTATCCCGATGTACTGCTGCGCGAAATCAGCACGGCTGATGTGGTGGTGGGCGCCATCCATTCAGAGTCGGGCAGAACACCCATCATCGTCACCGAAGAGATGGTGTCGCAGATGAAGAAGGGCGCGGTGATTCTCGATGTGAGCATTGACCAGGGCGGTGTGTTTGAAACTTCCGAAATCACCACGCACGAAAACCCCACGTTTAAAAAGTATGATGTGCTGCACTATTGCGTTCCCAACATGTCCTCGCGCGTTTCAAAGGTTGCTTCGTATGCCATCAGCAACATTCTCTATTCACGCTTATTGAAATCTGCCGAATACGGAGGCTTTGAAAAATTTCTGCGCTATGATACCGGCTCGCGGCATGGCGTTTACATCTATCACGGCAGCCTCACGAACAGATACCTGAGCGAGCGCTTCGGGCTCAAGTACACCGACATCGAGTTGCTGTTTGCGGCAAACTTTTGAGTGTTGGGTGTTGAGGGTGGAGTGTTGAGTAGAGAAAATGTGGCGCGTACTGATTTCATTTGTTTAGCGTGTCGTACTGGTAGCGAACTCGTCAGGAGGGTAGTGAAATCAAATGAGATAAAGGCTTGATTGTCGAAATTCAAGGATTATTTAAGGGGATTTTCCCAATAAATAAAGTCCAGGAAATTTGTAATTGAATTTAAAAAATTCAGAAGTAATTTTTGGTTATTAATTTCAAACTCAATAAAAGCACCCTTATCATTTATAACTAAATATTCAATCGATTTTATTGCTTCAATTAGCTTTTTATTATTCTTATCTTTCTCAATAATGTTTGTGGGACTATGAACAATTCTATTCCTTAGTTTATTGTAGTTGGTTATTCTAACCCATTCAGAATTGATTTTTTCTAAGTCAATTTCTAAAACCTTCTTCAAATAGTTACAGTACTTAAATATTCCATCACCACTTAAGTCGTTAATCTTTATTGATTTATTTTTCTCAGCTACTTTACAGATTTGATAAAGTTTTCGTTCTAAAAACGAGTAAAGAGAAATAAACAAAGAATTAGAGTAAAGATTTAGAGTGTAGATCCTTATTTCCTGCTCTGCAAAGTCCCAGCCATTCCGATATTCAATCTCAAACTCCGATGATTCTTTCAAAATTTCATGAAATTCTTCAATCTTTTGTTTCAATTCTGAGTCAATAGTTTGCTTAGTAATCTTAATATACTCTTTAAAAGAAAAGACATGAAATTCTACATCTTCAAAATATCTAAACTCATTACTGTCAAAAATACTTTTAGGTCTATTCAGTCCCATAACATCTCATGTCTTGCCCCCAAAATACATCCCTTTCTCCACCCATCCAAACACCCCGCTTTTCAGATACGGCAGGCAGGGATTTCATTTTACCCGGATGTTCTAATTTTACCCGCATGTTTTCCAAACGCCACATACTGATTCTTGTCCTGCTGCTTTTTGTTTTGCTGCCTGATATGTCGTTTGCGCAATGTCCCATGTGCAAAGCCTCCGTGGAATCATCCATGAAAGAAGGAAGTACCGTTGCACTGGGATTAAACAAAGGCATTCTCTATTTGCTCTCAATGCCTTACCTCATCTTTTGTGTATTGTTTCTGCTTTGGTATCGCAACTGGAAAAAAGTCCAAAAATTGGGAATTACGAATTCCTAATTCTCAATTCCTAATTTCTAATTCGTAATCCGAATTCCTGCTCAACACTCCACCCTCAACACCCCACACCCATCACTCAAATGTCTCCCAACATCGGGCGCAAAACCACCTCCTCCACCACTGAGCGGTCGGAAAGATTGTAGATATTATAAATGAGGTCGGCTAAGTCTTTCACATCCATAAAGCGTTTTTCGGGCAAGCCCGATGAAGCCCACGAAGAAGTGTAAGTAGCTCCGGGGAAAAGCGAAGTAACCTGAATATTGTGCGGCTTCAACTCCTCGCGCAACGCGCGCGACAAGCCAAGCAGCGCATGTTTCGACACGGAGTAGCAGCCACCGCTTGGATATGCCTTGAGACTTGCAACTGAACACATATTGAAAATATGTCCGTCTTTGTGCGGAGTCATCAGTGGCAGCACTTCATTGGAGAAATAATACGCGCTGAAGAAATTCACGTCCATCAGTTCTTCCATCACGCCATCATCATCGGTGACATTGCCGGGCTGAAAAGCGCCCGCGTTGTTCACGAGCACATCAAGCCGCTTCCAACTTTTCTTCACCTTGCGCACAAAACTGGTTATTTGCTTGCGATCGGAAACATCGCAGGATTGCGCGATAACTTTCGTTTTGTATTTATCGTTGAGGTATTGTTCAAACTGGGCAACTTCCTTTGCATTGCGCGCACAGATGGCAAGCTCAAAGCCTTTCTCGGCAAATTTTTCGGCAATCGCGCGACCGATGCCTTTTGTCGCGCCTGTAATCAGAATCGTCATAGTTTCAGAATTTAAATCAGTCGGTTTTCACACTTATCCGCACCGGACAAGTGACTGAAAATTAAAGTATTTTTGACGGTCGCTAAAAATCCATGAATTTTTTCTTTCACCTTGGGCGCTATGTGCTGATGCTGAAGCATTGCTTCATTAAGCCGGAGAAGTTTTACATGTATTGGAAAGAACTTTTCCGGCAGATGGTAAACATCGGAGTCGGCTCGTTGGGTATTATCTCTGTGATTTCGCTCTTCATCGGTGGCGTAACTGCCGTGCAGTTTGCCTATCAGTTGCAAGACACCTTCGTGCCCATGTGGTGGATAGGCATTATCGTGCGCGACTCCATGATTCTGGAACTTGCGCCCACAGTAACCGCCCTTTTGATGGCGGGAAAAGTAGGTTCCAACATTTCATCAGAACTGGGCAGCATGCGCATCTCCGAACAGATTGACGCGCTTGACATTATGGGCGTAAGCACCACCGGCTATTTAGTGGGACCGAAAGTAATGGCGTCTATGCTTGTGTTTCCGCTGCTGGTGATTTTCTCTGTTTTCTTCGGCATTTATGGAGGCATGTTTGCGGGCATGTCCACCAACGTGGTTTCGCCTGATGAATATGTGCGCGGCTTGCAGGATGGCTTAGTGCCTTTCAACGTGCGGGTGATGCTGATGAAATCCGTGACGTTTGCCTTTATTATCAGTTCCATCTCTTGTTATCAGGGCTTCTTTGTAACGGGTGGCGCACTCGACATTGGCAAAGCGAGCACACGCGCTGTTGTGTTCAGTTGCATTACGGTGATTATTGCAAACTTCTTTATCGCTGCATTGGTGCTATGATTGAAGTGAAGCACATCTTTAAATCATTTGGCGACCAGCAGGTGCTGAAGGATGTCTCCGTAGTGTTTGAGCCGGGAAAAACAAACCTTGTGATCGGCAGAAGCGGTTCAGGGAAAACAGTTTTTATCCGCTGTATGGTTGGCTTGGTTGAACCGGATAAAGGCGAAATACTGTATGACGGCAGGGATTTCGTGACAATGGATAGAAAGCAGAAGAAGGAAATCCGCATGGAAATCGGGATGCTCTTCCAGGCTAATGCGTTATTCGATTCGATGACCGTGGAGGAGAATGTGCGCTTCCCGCTTGATATGTTTTCATCGCTCACGCTGAAAGAGAAAAAGAAAAAAGTAGATGAAGTATTGCAGCAAGTCAGTCTTGTTGGCGCGCATAAAAAATATCCCGCTGAAATCAGCGGAGGCATGAAAAAGCGCGTGGGAATTGCCCGCGCTATTGTACTGGGACCGAAATATCTTTTTTGCGATGAACCCAACTCCGGTCTTGACCCTAAAACAGCCATCATCATTGACGATTTAATAAAACAAATCACCACCGAACTGAACATCACTACCATTGTGAACACGCACGATATGAACTCGGTGATGGGCATTGGCGACAAAGTTGTTTTTCTGCATGAAGGAAAGAAACACTGGGAAGGCAGCAGCGCTGAAATTCTCACTACGAACAATGAAGAGTTGAACAATTTTATTTTTGCTTCGAAATTCCTGAAAGAGCTAAAGAAAAGCAGCGCATAAACCAAAGAATTAGGAATTAGGAATTGTTATGAAAGAGAATGTCCTACTGGATAAAAGCTATTCCTTTTTCTTACGAATTGTCAATCTTTATAAATACCTTGCACAATCAAAGAAAGCGTTTATTCTTTCAAAGCAATTAGTGAGAAGCGGAACTTCGATAGGAGCAAACATCGAGGAAGCGATTGGCGGTCAGAGCCGAAAAGATTTTTATGCTAAAATCAATGTTGCCTATAAAGAAGCTCGCGAAACACATTATTGGCTACGGATATTTAGAGACACGAATTATATCACCCAAAAACAAGCATCTTCGATACTGGAAGATTGTGATGAACTTTTAAAAATCATCGGTTCTATCATCCGAACTATCAAATCAAAAATTCCTAATTCCTAATTTTAAATTCCTAATTGATATGAGCGTATTAGTAAACAAAAATTCCAAAGTCCTCGTGCAGGGCTACACGGGCAAAGAAGGCACGTATCACGCAACACAAATGATTGAATACGGCACGAATATCGTTGGCGGTGTTACTCCCGGCAAGGGAGGCACTTCGCATCTTGACCGCCCCGTGTTTGACACGGTGGAAAAAGCCGTGAAAGCAACAGGCTGCGATGTATCCATCATCTTCGTTCCGCCTCCTTATGCTGCGGATGCGATTCTTGAAGCTGCGGACGCGGGAATCAAAATAATTGTCTGCATCACCGAAGGAATTCCCGTGCAGGATATGGTGCAGGTAAAAAATCATATCACTGGAAAAGGCATCACATTGATTGGTCCGAATTGCCCCGGCTTAATTACTCCCGGAGAAGCAAAAGTGGGCATCATGCCAGGCTTCATTCACCGCCCGGGAACTGTGGGAATTGTTTCCCGCTCAGGCACACTCACCTACGAAGCAGTTGACCAGGTGACAAAAGCAGGACTCGGACAATCCACCTGCATCGGCATCGGTGGCGACCCCGTGATTGGAACAACAACATTGCAAGCGGTGAAACTCTTGATGGCTGACCCCGGCACCGAAGGCATTATCATGATTGGTGAAATCGGTGGCGGCATGGAAACAGAAGCTGCGCGTTGGATAAAAGAGAATGCTACAAAACCTGTTGTCGGCTTTATTGCCGGAAGAACCGCTCCTCCCGGAAGAAGGATGGGACATGCAGGCGCAATCATCGGTGGCGCGGAAGATACTGCAGCAGCGAAAATGAAAATCATGAGCGAGTGCGGCATTCATGTAGTGGAATCACCGGCAGACATAGGAGCTACGATGGCGAAGGCTTTGAAGAAAGTAGCGGCTTAATAATTTGCAATAATTACATACCAACTAAAACCTTCTGATAAATTATTTTTTATGAAAAAGCTATTGACTTTCGTTGCTCTGTTCTTCTTTGTTTCCACGCTACATGCTACGATTCATTACTTCGAGGTAAACGACAACGTGGGAAGTTTCCCCCTTTATTACGATGTGGATTTAGATGGTGATAATGATTTCTTCTTTACAGTATCTGACTTCGGCTCTTCCACAGGAAGCTTTAAGTTTCATGTGAACAGTTCCAACTCAACCAGCTTTCACGCAGCCGAAGGAGCAAACGATACACTGCCGAAAGCCTACAACAACGGAGCGTCTTTAGGAACCCATAACTGGCGTAATACGAAAGGACTTCTTTATTCCCCGACAACCGGCTATTTTAATTCAAATAAGTATTTAATGGTAAAATTCAGTGACGGCACCAACACGTATCATGGATGGTTTCTTGTCGGGGGCGGATTTCAGGCATACGTAATTTCCTATGCCTACAGTGATGTGCCGAATGAAATTATTACGGCAGGAGAAACCGACCCCACCGGCATCCCGGAACTGTTTCCTGCTTTTTTTGATTTGGAAACTATCAACCAACATCACATTGCTTTCAAGAATTGTTCTGAATATGACAGAGTATTCATCAATTCCTTAGATGGTAAATTAATAGCTGAAATAGAAAACCCGATAGCTGCGCAGAAGTATACAGTTGAGGGAAGTTCCAATATACTGCTGATATCGTTCTTCCTGAGGGAAAAATTATTGCACACGAGGAAGTATTTAGTGTACGCACATTAATGGGCATCAGGCATAAAAACGAACATGCCGGATTTTATTCCGGCATTCCCTCATCAATGCTAAGTTGGGGATGGCGGAACGAGTCCGCCATGACACTCTAAACTTATTAAATGAAACTCCTCTCAAACAAAACCGCACTTATCACTGGCGCATCGCGCGGCATCGGGGAAGCGATTGCAAAAAAGTTTGCGGAGCAGGGAGCGAATATCGCTTTCACTTACAAGCAATCGGCTGAAAAAGCAACTGCGCTTGCTGAATCACTGACACAGTTTGGCGTTAAAGCAAAAGGCTATCAATCAAATGCGGCATCGTTTGCCGATGCGGATAACCTGATTAAACAAGTGTTGCAAGATTTCGGAAGAATAGATGTGTTGGTGAACAATGCAGGAATCACAAAAGATAATCTGCTGTTGCGCATGACAGAAGAACAATGGGATGATGTGCTTGACAACAACTTGAAATCCGTTTTCAATCTTACGCGCTTCACCGCTTATCACATGCTGAAGCAGAAAGGCGGCTCTATCATCAACATCAGTTCTATTGTGGGATTGACGGGCAATGCTGGGCAGGCAAACTACACGGCATCAAAAGCGGGTATCATCGGGTTCACCAAAACCGTTGCGCAGGAACTCGGCTCGCGCAATATCCGCTGCAATGCGATTGCACCGGGTTTCATCATTACCGACATGACGAATGCTTTGGATGAAAAGACTGCCGATGCGTTGAAGAAAAATATTCCGCTGAACCGTTTAGGACAAGCCGAAGAAATCGCTAATGCCGCATTGTTCCTCGCATCTGACCTGTCGAGCTACATCACGGGGCAGGTGTTGAGCGTGTGCGGGGGGATGTATCGGTGAGGAAAGTCGGCAGACGACAGTCCACAGACGACAGACGGCAGTTGATTATCAGTTATTGGTTATTTGATTCCGCTGGTTTGTAATTCCTAATTCTTAATTTTTCAACGTGTGATTCGGTGATTCGTTAATTCAATGATTCCTGATTTGAGGATGCGATAATTGGAATAACTTTGCGCCCATGCCTTTTTATCTCGTTGCCTTCATTATCGAATTACCGAATTAACAAATCATCGAATCACCCTTGCTCTCCTTCCAATATCCGCAAGCCTACCTCCTTCTCTGCATTCTGTTGGGAGTGGTGTACGCTTTGATTCTTTATTTCCGCCATTCCTTTATTAAAGACCCTACTCCCGCGCAGCAGCGGCTGATGAAATTTTTGGGCGCGCTGCGTTTCATCGTGATTACGCTGATAGCAATTATGCTGCTCGCGCCTTTCATCAAATCACAATTCACCGAAGTGCAAAAGCCGATTGTGCTCGTGTTGCAGGATAATTCCGAATCGGTGATGAATACGTTCACTGCTGAAGATTCTTCCGCGTATGCAGCAGGATTAAAAAGTCTTTCGGAAAAGCTCAAAGAGAATTATGACGTGAAGGAATATTCTTTTGATGAAACCCTTCATCCGGAAATCAATTTTTCTTTCGATGGAAAGATAACCAACCTTTCTGAAAATCTCAGCGACCTCGTGAATCTCTACTCGGGGCAAAACATAGGCGCGGTGGTGCTTGCATCCGATGGCATTTATAACAAAGGCTCAAACCCGCTTTATGCTTCTGATAATTTAAAGTTCCCTGTTTACACCGTTGCGCTGGGCGATACTACGGCAAAGAAGGATTTAAAGATTTCCAAAACGCTTTACAACCACATCGTATATCTCAACGACCGTTTTAAAATCCGCGTGGATGCCGAGAGCGATAACCTTCCTGCAAAAACATTCATTGATGTGTTTGATGTGAGTCAAAAAAATAACACAATAAAACTGGATTCAAGAGAAGTTGTTTTTTCATCTGCCAAACAATTCCTCTCCGAAGAGTTTGTGCTCGAAGCAAAACGCGCGGGTGTGCAACGCTATCAAGTGGTGCTGCGCCCCGTGGAAGGCGAGTTCACACACGCCAACAACACGATGGATTTATTTGTGGATGTGCTTGACGGCAGGCAGAAAGTGTTGCTGCTCGCCAACTCCCCGCATCCCGATGTTTCCGCGATGAAGGAAGCGATTAATAAAAATAAAAACTACGAAGTCGCGCTGCGCCTTGCCGAAGATGCACAAACCATCAAGCCCGAAGATTACAATCTCATCGTGCTGCATCAACTTCCCTCCGATCGCTTTCCGCTCAACAATCTTTTTGCAACCATCAAAGAAAAAAATATCGCAACGCTTTTTATAGTGGGCGGACAAACAGCGCTCCCCGCATTCAACAATAATCAAAGCGCGGTGCAAATCGTCCAGTCGGGGCAGGGGATCAATGAAACTCAACCTGTGCTCAATAAAGATTTCCCGCTCTTCACCATTTCTGATGAGTTGAAAAACGGCATGAAAAACTTCCCTCCCCTGCTTGCTCCGTTTGGCGAATTTGAAGCAGCATCAGGCGCGAAGCTATTGCTCACGCAAAAAATCGGCTCCGTGCAAACGGAGTATCCGCTGCTCGTGTTCAATGATGCGCTCGGTGTAAAGACAGGCGTGTTCTGCGGGGAAGGCTTGTGGCGCTGGAAGATGTATGACTATCGCGGGAATAAAAACTATGATGCGTTTAATGAAATCATCACGAAGACCGTGCAGTATCTTGCCGTGAAGGAAGACAAGCGCCAGTTTCGCGTGCGCATTCCCAAGAATGTGTTTTATGAAAATGAAGCCATCAGTTTTCAGGCGGAGTTATACAACGACAGCTACGAGTTGATTAACACGCCCGATGTTTCCCTCACGCTCACCGATGAAGAAGGCAAGGAATTTCCCTACGTGTTCAGCAAAACTGCCAACGCATACATTCTTGATGCAGGCAATTTTCCCGTAGGCAGTTATGCGTTTCGCGCCAGCGTGAAGTATGGCTCCAAAGAGCTTGCGTTTGACGGCAAGTTCACCATCGTACCCGTGCAGTTGGAAGCGTTCAACACCGTTGCCAATCACCAACTGCTGTATCAGCTCAGCGAAAAGTCGGGCGGCAAAATGTTTTATCCCACGCAGATTTCATCCATCAGCGATTCGCTCGCAAGCAGCGCCAACATGAAGCCGCTCCTATATAGCACCTTCAAAACAGAATCCATCATTAACTACTGGTGGCTGCTCGCCATCTTCATGGGCATCCTCACGCTCGAATGGTTCATCCGCAAATATGAAGGAGGATATTGATGAATTAGGAATTGATTTTTGCGCGTACTGATTTCATTTCTTTAACACTCGTACGCGCAGCGCCCTCGTCAGTAGGACAGTACTCATCTATCATCACCGCGTCCTTCTGAGGAAGGCTTTGCGACCGAAGAATCTCAATTTGCATTTACGGGAATTGGACATGTGCATAAGTATATTTCTGCACCCACCCACAGAAAAACTAACTATGAATTTAAAGTAATTATCATGCAGAACAAAGCCACAAAAAACAAAACCAAAGCAGAAGCGATTATTGATTTTGGGGAAATGATCGAAAAACAAATATTTCCGAAACAGAAATAGGCGGAAAACTGAACAGTGGAACCACTGATGTTTATTGGAATATGATGACTGAAGTAGCCGCCTCTATTGTTGCTGCTCTGAGTAAAGCAGACGATGAAATGAAAGCGAAAATAAAAAGTGAAGTGTTTGAAATAATTAATCAGAAATATCCTGACGGCAACATTGCGATTGATTGTAACGCTCTTGTAATTTATGGAGAGAAATAATAATCCTTTAAATAAAACAGCTATGGCAAAAACAAACGACACTATTGAAAATCCGGTAATCGGAGAAAAACTTCAATTTCTTGTTACTGCCGAGGACTCAAAAGGAGAGGAATTAAAATTTCAGGTGACTTGCAAGGTGGGTGCCACAGGTTTCCCCTATGCATTGGCATCCCACACAACATGAAACCTTTGAAGTGATAAGCGGAACAGCAGGGATAACACTAAACGGGAAAGAACAATTCTTTACAGCTGGTCAAAAAACTGAAGTTTCAATGAATGAAGTCCATACCTATCGCAACGCAGGCGACAATGAACTGGTAATGACCATAGCGTTATATCCCGCATTGCGTACAGAATTTTTTTTCGAGACCATGTATTCGCTTGGAAAACAAGGAAAGTGCAACGCAAAAAGCGTCCCCAAAGATTTATTACAGTTTACTGCAATCCTCAACGAATTCTATGGCGAATTATTTATAGAAGGTACACCGCTACCTGCACAAAAATTTATGGCAAAGGTTATCGGTGGATTTGCGAAATTAATTGGCTATAAGGGCTTCGTAAAATACGACAGAGATTGAAACAAACACGAATTGACCTTGAAGTTCTAACAAACTTTCTGCTTTACATCTGAGGACATCGCTTCATGGGAAAAGCAAGGCGGCAGCTAACAAAAAGAGATACGACAAGATAGCCAAGCTATCTGTGCAAAGCGCCCAAAATGACACGCTATCAGCAAATCACTTCTTCTCCACGATGAGAAATATCTCCTCGTCATCGCGCTTCATCAGGTATTTTTCGCGGGCGTACTTTTCGAGGGTTTCATCGCTGTAAAAAAGCAGCGTGTTTGTTTCTTCCACCTTGCTGATTTCTTTGAGGTAAAATTCTTTTTCTGTTTTCAGCTTTGAGAGCTGGCGCTTCAGCTTGTAGCGTGAAATCAAATCATTGCGGTCGAAGAAGAGCATCCACACGAAAAAAACGAGGATGGTGATGATGTATTTATTTTTCATGCGCGGGTAGAGCCACAGCGCAACCTTTTTCGCTTTTTTGAATTGGGGTTTCCACTTTTTCATCACGCCTCAAAAGTAAACGAATCGCGCAGGGGAATGCGGGCGATGCGTAAGTGATTATCAACGCGGGTGTGTGCATCGTCATTCTGAGCGGAGGCTATGCGAAGCGAAGAATCTCGAATTTAGTAAGTGTAGAGATGCTTCGCTGCGCTCAGCATGACGCAACTGGTTTAACTGTGAAAAAATTTATACTTCCTGCCGGGGTAAACCGCTCTTGCGCCCAGTTCTTCTTCGATGCGCAGCAGTTGGTTGTATTTTGCGGTGCGGTCGCTGCGCGATGCGGAGCCGGTTTTAATCTGCCCGGTGTTGAGCGCAACAGCGAGGTCGGCAATGGTGGCGTCTTCGGTTTCGCCTGAGCGGTGGCTCATCACGCTGTTGTAATTGTTTTTTGTTGCGAGGTTCACAGCATTGATGGTTTCCGTGAGGGTGCCGATTTGGTTCACCTTCACGAGAATGGCATTTGCGATGTGTTCGTCAATGCCTTTTTGCAGACGCTTCACGTTGGTGACAAATAAATCATCGCCCACGAGTTGTGTTTTGCTGCCGATTTTATCGGTGAGGGTTTTCCAGCCTTTCCAGTCGTCTTCCGCCATGCCATCTTCAATGGAGATGATGGGATATTTGTTCACCCAGCTTTCCCAATATGCCGCCATCTCTTCGCTGCTCAGTTTCCTGCCGTCTGATTTGTGAAAATGATACACTTTTTCGTCTGACTTATAAAACTCAGATGCCGCAGGATCCAGTGCAATCATGATTTCTTCACCGGGCTTGAAGCCCGCTTTCTCAATGGCTTGCAGCACAGTTTCAATCGCCTCTTCATTTGATTTTATTTCGGGGGCAAAGCCGCCTTCATCGCCCACATTGGTGGAGTAGCCTTTGTCTTTGAGCACTTTTTTCAGATGATGAAAAATCTCCACGCCTTTGCGCAACGCATCACTGAAGGTGTCAGCGCCTACGGGCATCACCATGAATTCCTGAAAATCAATTTTGTTGTCGGCATGTGCACCCCCGTTCAAGATGTTCATCATGGGGATTGGAAGCGTTTTTGCATTCACGCCACCGAGATACATATAAAGCGACTGCTTGCTTTCCAGCGCTGCTGCTTTTGCCACTGCCATGCTCACTGCAAGAATCGCATTCGCGCCAAGCTTGCCTTTGTTTTCCGTGCCATCGGCTTCAAGCATGATGCGGTCAACTTCTTGCTGATTGGCAACGCTGATGCCTTTCAGTTTTGTTGAAAATATTTCATTGATGTTCTGCACGGCTTTCGTCACGCCTTTTCCCATGAAAGCGCTTCCGCCATCACGCAATTCCACTGCTTCATGCACCCCGGTCGAAGCCCCCGAAGGAACAGCGGCTCTGCCTAAAACTCCGGATTCCGTAATTACATCTGCTTCAACAGTGGGGTTGCCGCGTGAATCAAGGATTTGACGGGCGTGGATGGATTTGATTGCGCTCACTCTTTATTTCTTATTTATCGTTTTAGAATCAATAACCAATAATCAAATTTCAAATATCAAACGAAGAAGAATTGATGATTGGAATTTGTTGTTTGAGCATTCCTCAAATCACACGCTTTCCACTTCAACAGTTGATTTCACCATTTCCACAAACTCATCAAACAGATAGCGCGAGTCAACGGGACCGGGTGAAGATTCAGGATGGTATTGCACCGAAAATGCTTTCTTGCTTTTCAGGCGAATACCGGCAATAGTGTCGTCATTTAGGTTGATGTGTGTAAGCAGGATGTCTTTCGCTTTCTCCAACTCTTCACGATTCACGGAGAAGCCGTGATTCTGCGAAGTCATTTCACATCTTCCGGTGAGCAGATTTTTCACAGGATGGTTTAACCCGCGATGCCCGTTGAACATCTTGTAAGTTGAAATGCCTGCGGCAAGCGAAAGCAACTGATGCCCGAGGCAAATGCCGAACACGGGTTTATCGGCAACGAGAATTCTCTTCACTGTTTCAACAGCATACGGCATCGCAGCAGGGTCACCGGGTCCGTTGGAAATAAAATAGCCATCGGGTTCCCACTTGTTCATTTCCTCAAAAGTTGTTTTCGCGGGAAACACTTTTAAATAACATCCGCGCTCTGCAAGGCAACGCAAAATGTTTTTCTTCACGCCCACATCAAGCACCGCAATTTTCAGCGGGGAAGATGATTCGCCATGGAAATAAGGCTTCTTCGTGGTAACGATGGAGGAAAGTTCCAACCCCGCCATTGAAGGAACTGCTTTCAGCTGCTTTTTCAAAACTTCCAAGTCGAGCGTTTCAGAAGAAATGATTGCGTTCATCGCGCCTTTGTGGCGGATGTGGCGTACTAACTCGCGCGTATCTAAATCATAGATGCCTGTAAGATTGTTGCGCTCCAAATAATCCTGCAATGAACTTGTCGCCTGTGGACGGGAATACACATTGCCCGAAAAATTCTTCATCACCAACCCGGCAATCTTGATTCCATCTGATTCCACATCGGTATCCTTTGCGCCATAATTGCCAACGTGGTCGGTGGTCATCACGAGAATCTGTCCATAATAAGAAGGGTCAGTAAAAACTTCCTGATAGCCGGTCATGCCTGTGTTGAAGCAGATTTCACCGGTGGTGGTGCCGGTTTTCCCGGCAGCCTTACCATAAAAAACAGTTCCGTCTTCGAGGAGCAGAACTGCCTTCGTAATTGTACCCATAGTTTGACTCATAGCGTGGTGTTGGTTTGTGTATGCGAAGTTAAAAATAAGTGGGGAATGGCTTGCGATTTATTTCAGATAGAGTAGATATTGTTACCCTATATAAATGCGGCTTTGCTGAAAGTAACAGTCCTAAAAAAATCTTCCTTCGGCAATCGCTTATGGAGCGCGTCAAAAAATGTCCTTTACTGTTTCCCGCCAACTGTCAAACAGCCACGAAAGCGCGGGATAATAAGCGCGCCCGCCTTCCGTCCTCTTCATCTGCTTTTCCTCAATGCACTTCCATCGTGCCAAACCGGAAGTCTCTTATTACAATTAATGTCTCCTACTTGCAAAGATGCCAAGCAGGAACTCATTCCGCCATCACGATGTAATAATTTTTCTTTCCTTTTTGCACGAGCAGGTAGCGGTTGTTGAGCAGGTCGTTCGCGGTGAGTTTGCTGTTTTCATCGGTCACCTTTTCTTTGTTGATGCTCAAGCCGCCTTCTTTTATCGTGCGCCTCAAGTCGCTCTTTGAGGGAAACACGGGCGCGGAGGCGGTTAATCCATCAATCAACTGAATGCCGTTTTCAAAAACGGATTTTGAAACAGGAAACACAGGCACACCTTCAAACACGCTAAGGAAATCATTTTCAGAAATGGAAAGTAGCGTTTCTTTGGTGGCTCTACCGAAAAGAATTTCCGAAGCCTGCGTGGCGGTTTTATAATCTTGCTCTGAATGCACCATGAGCGTCACTTCTCTGGCAAGGCGCTTTTGCAGGTTGCGCAAATGCGCTGCCTGCTTGTGCTCCGCCACCATCGCGCTGATTTCTTCTTCTTTCAGGAACGAGAAAATCTTGAGATACTTCTCGGCTTCCTCATCGCTCACGTTGAGCCAAAACTGGTAGAATTTATAGGGCGAGGTCATTTCGCGGTCGAGGAAAATGTTGCCCTCTTCCGTTTTGCCGAATTTGCCGCCATCGGCTTTTGTAATCAGCGGGCTGGTAACGGCATACGCATCTTTGCCGCCCGTTCTCCTTATCAATTCAACGCCTGCTGTAATGTTGCCCCATTGGTCGCTGCCACCCATCTGCATGGAAACACCGTGCTGCTTGTTCATCCAGTAGTAATCATACGCCTGTATCAACTGGTAAGAAAATTCGGTGTAGGAAATACCGGTGTCCATGCGCGACTTCACGCTGTCTTTCGCTATCATATAATTCACCGTGAGGTGTTTACCTGCATCGCGCAAAAAATCGAGCAAGGTCATTTGCTTAAACCAATCGTAATTATCGAGCAGCAGGGGCGCGTTGGGGCTTTTGCCAAACTCAAAATATTTGGAGAGCTGCTCCTGCACACGCTCTTTGTTGAATTCCAATTGTTCTTTTGAAAGCAGGTTACGCTCGGCTGATTTGCCCGAAGGGTCGCCAATCATGCCGGTGGCGCCACCGAGCAAGGCAACGGGGCGGTGTCCGCAGTTTTGAAAAAACCGCAGAATCATAATCTGAACAAGGTTGCCGATGCCGAGCGATGTGCTGGTGGGGTCAAAGCCGATGTAGCCGGAAGCGGTGGTTTCCCGAAGGTGCTTATCCGTGTCGGGAATCATATCGAAATACAAGCCGCGCCATTTGAGTTCGCTCACAAAGTCCATATCTATACTTTTCCACAAAGATAAAGGGAACCTTTTTCTTCCACTTGCTTTTATGTATATTTACCTAAGTGAACCTGCTATCTCACTATTACATTGACGAAGCCGAACCCTCTGTCTATTTCAAGTTGGGGTTGCTACTTCCCGACCTCATTCCGGGTTTCAACCAAAAATTGAGACGCAGTGTTTTTGTGCACCAATCATCAGTCACTGAGCATGTTGATTTGTTGGAAGGAATTAAAAAGCACTATGCTGTTGATTTAGTGTTTCACCAATCGGAAGAGTTTGCTTTTTTCTGCAATCTTGTACAGGCAGCTTTACAGGAAGAACAGTTTCCTTCTTTCCAGCACAGGAAATATTTCATGGCGCACATTTTTGTGGAAAAGCTGATTGACAGAGTGCTGGTTAAACATTCTCCGCAGCTTTCCGTAAAAATTCAACATGACCTTGAGGCAGTGAAAGCCGGAGTGTTGACCTCGTATTTCTCGCGCATCGGAAAACCGGCAATTCAACAGGAATTTTTTAATAACTTTAATAGACTACTTAGCGGCACATTTTTACACGTTTACGCTGACAATGAAATGTTTGTAAAGGCGTTATGCAGGGTTTATCAACGAATAAACCCTACGCGCGCAAGCCAATCGGAGACGGAAAACCTGACAGCCCTGGTGGAAGCATTTGAAAACAACCACTGGGAATCGCTGTTAGAAATATTTGACACCGTCAATGAAGGGCTTGCGGTTTATGCCTAAACCAACAAAAGATATTATGAAACCTTGCCGACCCATTCTGATTCTTGCGATAGCTGTTGCTACAGCTATTTCTTCCTTTGCACAAGTAAGAAAATACAGCAACGCCTTTCTTGACATTGGCGCAGGCGCGCGCGGGCTTGCGCTCTCTTCAGCACAGGTTGCCACCGTGAGCGATGCAACGGCAGGCTACTGGAACCCTGCTGCGCTTGTCCATTTAAAGAGTAATGTGAACTTCTCGCTGATGCATGCTGAATATTTTGCGGGCATTGCGAAATATGATTACGGCACGTTTGCTGTTCCATTGAAAGACAAGAAAAGCGCTATCGGCTTTTCTATGCTGCGCTTCGCGGTGGATGATATTCCAAACACGATTGAATTGTTTGAGCCTGACGGCACAATCAATTATGATAACATTAAATCCTTTTCTGTATCCGATTGGGCGTTCATCTTTTCATTTGCCCGAAAACTCAAAATCAAAGGATTAAGCCTTGGCGGAAATGCGAAAATCATTTATCGCAACGCAGGCGACTTCGCTTCTGCCTGGGGATTCGGATTGGATGTGGGCGCAAATTATCACCTGAAGCAATTCCGCTTTGGCGTGATGGCAAAAGACATCACAGGCACATTCAACGCATGGTCATTCAACTTTACAGAAAGAGAGAAGGAAGTGCTGGTGAGCACGGGGAACATTATTCCTGAAAATTCGCTTGAAGTAACTGTACCCAAAGTGATTTTGGGCGCTGCTTATGAAGTGAATATCAAAGATAAATTCAAGATTCTTCCCGAACTGGATTTTGAAATGACAACGGACGGGAAGCGCAATGTTCCGATTCGCACAAATGCCGTGAGTTTTGACCCGCGCTTCGGACTGGAGTTGAGCTATGCGAATATAATTTTCCTGCGAGGCGGTGTGGGCAACATTCAAAAATCAACTGATGATGAAACAGGCGAAAAGATAGTGACTGTGCAGCCGAACATCGGTATTGGCTTGCAGGTGAAAACTTATAGTCTGGATTATGCTTTCACCGACATTGGCAATGCTTCAGATGCGCTGTATTCGCATGTGTTTTCACTGAACCTTGGCATCAACAAACGAAAAACACCGTAACCGCTGTGAAGCCCCACAGAAAACATATTATCACCCTCCTGTTTGCGTTGCTTGGCTTTTCTAGTGCATTTGCTCAAACCTATGGCAACGAGTGGATTGAATACAACAAAACTTATTACAAATTCAATGTAGCGCGCCAGGGAATTTACCGCATCCCCTACTCTGCATTAAGCACGTTAGATAATGTGAACATCAACACCGTGCAGGGCAGCGCTTTCAATCTCTTCAACATGGGAAACACTATTCCCTATTATTTCTATGATGCAAACAACAGCGGATTCTTCGATGACCCGGGTGATTTCATCGAGTTTTATGGCAAGCCGAATGATGGTTCTTTTGATACGCAGCTTTATCCTGACCCCGCTTATCAAACAAACAATGCAATCAGTTTATTCAATGACACCGCAGTTTATTTCCTTGCATGGAACACGGTGAAGCCAAATATCCTGATTGCAAATATTCAAAATAATCTGAGCGGTGTATTACCTGCGAAAGAGCAATATTTCATGAATGTGGTGAGGGAAAATGGCTTGAGCGAACCGCAATTAGGTAAACCAATTCCGGTGGGTAACGGGGAAACCGTGCATGAATCTATTTTTGATGAAGGCGAAGGATTAACCCGCGGGCGCTTCAACAGCAATGATGCAGTGAATCTGAGCACGCCTAATATTTTCACTACTGCTCCGGTAAGCGCTGCTCTGAGTTTCACCGTTATCGGGCTTAATTCTACTCAGCACAACCTTACTTACAAATTCAATTCGCTTACGCTTGGCAATGACCAGTTCAACAATTTCAAAGTGAACAGCCATGCTTATACCATTCCGTTGAATTCGATTACAGCAAATAATCTTTTTATTGCGAGCGCCTCCGCATCCATCGTGGATTATAACGCGATTGCGTATGCAGAAATAATTTACCCGAGCCAGTTTAAGTTTTCAAATAACTCAAGAGCATACATCAATCTCAATTCAAGTTCGGCTGCGCGTTATCTTGAAATTACTGACTTCAACCACCAAAACACCGACCCGATTCTGTATGATATTACTAACAAGATGCGCCTCACCGCAACTTTTGGACCAACGCTTAAATACAGGCTACCATCGCAATCAGCTAATGCAAACCGCGAGTTGTTTGTTACCAGCCAAAACTCAGCAAACCTTCTGAACATCACCACGCTTGAGCGCGTAAATTTTGTGAATTACTACATCCAACAGGTGAATCAAGGCGATTATATCATTCTCACGCATCCTAAGTTCAATGACATCAATAATTACCCTCTTAAATACGCTAAGTATCGCGAAAGCAACGATGGTGGCGACCATACTGTGGTGATAGCGCTCATCAACCAGCTCTACGACCAGTTTGGCTATGGCATCAGAAAACATCCGCTTGCCATCCGCAATTTCATTGATTTTGCGTTGAACCACTGGAACACCAAGCCTGAGCATTTATTTATCATTGGTAAAGGGCGCGAATACTGGCAGCAGGAAAGCGGGCAATTCAGATTGGTTCGAAGTCAGGCTCTGATTCACGCGCAATGCTTAGTGCCGACCTTTGGAAAGCCCGGCTCTGACGCATTGCTCACGGCAACCAGCGATTCCATCTCTCCGCGCCTTGCAGTAGGAAGATTGTCAGTTGAAAATTCCGCTGATATTGACCATTATCTTGAAAAAGTAATTGCGTATGAACGTCTGCAACGCGAAACGGGCGACCCGTATCAAACCATTGAAGGGAAAGTTCCGATGAAGCGCATCATGCACATGGCGGGTGGCGCAGGTGAAGGGCAGCAAATGCAATTCAAAGCATTTTTGGAAGATTATGAAGATATCATTGAGGACACACTGTTTGGCGGAGATGTGTACACATTTTATAAAACAAGCTCAGCTCCTATTCAAATCGTGCAATCTGATTTTATCCGCGAGCTGATTAATACAGGGGTTTCGCTCATTACTTTTTTCGGACACTCTTCTGCCAATTCCTTTGACTTCTCCATTGATGACCCGGACAATTTAACAAATTTCGGGCGCTATCCGGTAATTCTTTCCAATGGATGCTATACTGGAAACATCTACAATTCAAGTCCGGGCATCAGCGAAGATTTTGTGCTTACACCGGACAAAGCCGCAATTGCTTTCATCTCGACAATTGGCTTTTCTTCCTCTTCCGGTCTTTATTATTTCAGCAGAAATTTTTATGAGAACCTTGGACAGCATCATTACGGAGCCACGCTTGGGCAAATCATGCAACACTCGGTTGCCGACATTGAAAATTTTAATGGTTCTCCTCTCAACAAAACCATAGCTGAAGAAATGACGCTGCATGGCGACCCCGGTTTGCAAGTGAATCCACATGCCAAGCCGGATTACGCGCTGGAAGCGCAGAATGTATCTTTCATCCCTACGAATGTTACGGTGAGTCAGGATTCATTTCAGATGAGAGTCATTCTTGTAAATCTTGGAAGAGCAATAAAAGACAGCATTGATATTTCAGTGACACGCTACTTTCCCGGCACCTCCGGTGGAGGCGTTGAGTATGTGAAACGTATTCGCGGCACGTATTTCAGCGACACGGTTTATTTTAATATTCCTACAGGATCTTCAAGTTCATTCGGGCTGAATGAGTTTAGGATTAAAGTGGATAATGGAGATGAAATTTCTGAGTTAACAGAAAACAATAACGAGCTGCGGGGACTAACGCTGAACATCACTTCGGAAGACGTGTTTCCGATTTATCCTTATGAATTTGCAATTGTACCAACTGTGCCTGTTACGCTGAAAGCTTCTACCGCAAACCCGTTTGCAGCCGCGCACACTTACCGGATGGAAATTGACACGACAGAATTATTTAATAGCCCGCTTTTAACATCAACCACTATTACTCAATCAGGAGGAGTGCTTACCTGGATTCCTTCAATGACCTATACAAGCAATGTAGTGTATTACTGGCGCGTGGGAATTGACGGGGCAAACAGCTATAACAACAGTTCTTTTATTTACCTGAAGGATGAATATCCGGGATGGAATCAATCGCATTATTATCAATTCCAGAAAGATAACTATAACACGTTGTTCCTTGATAGCGACAGCGTATTTAAGTTTATCGGTGATGTAAAAGGTGTTTCTGTTAAAACCGGAAAGGCAAACATAAGTGGTGGCGGACCTGTGCCGTGGGACCAAATAGCTTATTACCTGAACAATGCGTTAAAGCATACGTGGGTATGCGGTGGCGAAGGGTTTTCGGGCGGGCTTGTCCTCGCTGTTTTTGATTCTGCAAGCGGGAATAATTGGATAAGCAGATACGCTGATGTTGTAAGCGACCCACTCGGGTTCCAATATAATTCTATTTATAAAAACAAGCATTGCAAAGACCGCGATTTTGAAGGATTTGATTTTCCTACAAGCGGAGCAATCCTGCAACAAAGAATTGTAGATTTTATTGCCTCTGTGCCTGACGGCAATTACATCTTTGCGTACAGCGTAAACTCAGCCGGCTACTCCGGCTGGGGTCAGCCATTGATTGATGCATTTCAAAACCTTGGCTCGCAGGAATTAACTCCTGCAAGCCTCCTGAGTGGCAGCGATATTCCCTGGGCTTTCTTTGCGAAGAAAGGCTCTCCCAACACTGCCACTGAAATGAGAAAACTTAACTCAACTGAAATTCTTGAATTTTCAGCATCATTCAGCGCATACTGGAATCAAGGCACGATTACAACTCCGCTGATTGGTCCGGCTTATGAATGGGGTTCCATGCACTGGAGGTATCATGCGATGGAACCACAAATGTATGACCAACAAAGCGTTGACATTATCGGAGTAACGCAATCGGGGTCCGAAATTTTGATTGACTCCAATGTTGCCAACCTTGATTATTCCATCCAGAATATCAATGCTTCCACTTATCCTTATATCAAATTACGTTTGGATACGCGCGATGATACTACGCGCACTCCAACGCAATTGGATTATTGGCGCGTACTCTATAAAAAAGTGCCTGAAGCCGCATTGAATCCTGCTTTCAATTTCGCTTTCCGCGACAGCATCAATCTTGGCGAGCCACTCGACCTCACGATGGCGGTGGAAAATGTGACTGATGTTCCGATGGATAGCCTGTTGGTGAAATATACTTTAATCAGCACCGGCAATTCAGCCGTAAATGAATATGTACGTTATGATTCACTTCATGCGCTGGAAACCATGAATCTCAACTGGCTGTTCAATACCGATTGCAATTGTTTGGGAGATGTGAATACGCTTACCGTTGAAGTGAATCCCATTCCGAAAAACTCAACGACCAACAAGTATGACCAGTTGGAACAATTTCACTTCAACAACATTGCTTCGCTTCAATTTAAATTGGACAAAGACCGCATCAACCCTTTGCTTGATGTAACATTTGACGGAGTGCATATTCTCGATGGCGACATTGTTTCCGCTGAACCGGAAATTCTTATTCGCCTGAAAGATGAAAACAAGTATTTGCTGCTTGATGACACTTCTTTAATCAACATCTTTATTATTAATCCGGCTAAAGTACAATCGCAATTACGTTACGATGGCGTTACAATGCAGTTTACTCCAGCTTCCGGTTCGGGAAATACTGCTGAAGTACGACTGAAAAAAATGTTTGAAACGGATGGAGAATACACTCTTTTAGTGCAAGCCAAAGACCGTAGCCGCAATGTATCAGGCTCTTATGGACTCCCGCAGGAAGGAATTGATTACCGCATCTCCTTTGAAGTGATTCGCGAAGCGATGATAACCAACGTGCTGAATTATCCGAACCCATTCACTTCTTCTACACGCTTTGTGTTTACATTAACGGGAATTCAACCTCCTGATTTTTTCAAGATTCAAATCATGACGGTGTCGGGAAAAATCGTGCGCGAACTTACGCAGGCTGATTTGGGACCGATTCATGTCGGAAAGAATATCACGGAATATGCGTGGAACGGCACCGATGAATATGGCGACCCGCTTGCAAACGGATTATATCTCTATCGCGTGGTTGCTTCGCTTGACGGGGAAATGCTAAACAAGTGGAAAAACGGACCTGATAAAACTACCGACAAATACTTCAAGAGCGGGTTCGGGAAAATGTACTTAGCGAGATAGTTGTACCGACCGAAGACTCTTCTGCACATACTTTCCCAGCACATCAAATTCTAAGTTTACTGCATGGCCTTTCTTTAAAGAATGAAAGCGCGTATGCTCCATTGTGTAGGGAATAATTACAACAGAGAATTTATACTGCTCAACGTCCACTACCGTAAGGCTTACGCCATCAATGCAAATAGAACCTTTTTCCACGATAAGGAAATCATCGCCAGCATTGAATGAAAACCAAAACTTCGTACTGCCATTTTCATTTATCGCGTCAACACACTTTCCGAATTGGTCAACATGCCCCTGCACGATGTGTCCGTCAAACCTTCCACTGGCAGGCATTGCACGTTCAAGGTTTACTTGCGCGCCCTTTTCAATTTCACCAAGATTTGTTCTGCTTAAAGTTTCTTTCACCGCAACAACCGTGTGCGTGTGATTATCCGCATGGACAACCGTGAGACAAACTCCATTGTGCGAAACGCTTTGGTCGGGCTTGAGTTCTTTCGAGATAGAGGATTGAATCGTGAAATGCCGGTTTGCATTCTTCTGTTCAACCGCAACTATTTCTCCGATGGTTTCAATGATACCCGTGAACATGTTTAGTTTGAAGTTTGGAGTTTAGTCGAAAGGTTCATTACTTCAAACTTCAAACTCAATTCGTTTTTCCGTTGCCACGAATCAGATGGATGAATCCATTGAGGATGTTTGAATTTCTCCTGATTCCCTCCTGGCGTATTTCATACACGGAGCAAACATAATAGTAAACCCCTTCCTTCAGTTGTTTGCCATTATTAATGTCCGTTCCATCCCAGTTAATCATCGGGTCGGAAGTTTCAAACACTAACGTGCCCCAGCGATTGTAGATTTTCATCTCCACCTTTTCGATGAAGCGATAGGGAAGAATTGGCGTGTAGAAATCATTCTTGCTGTCGTTGTTTGGCGTGAACACATTTGGCAGTTTGTAGCAGGGACAATTATCAACGCACGCGATGTTGCTGAATGCGCTTTCGTTTCCAAAGCTGTCAATAGCGGTAACAGCATAGCATCCTGCAAGTGAATTTTCAAAACTGTGAACATAAAAAGTATCTGAAGGATTCAGCGTGCTGTCAATCACATAGAAAGAATCAACCACCGGAGAAGAGTAATAGATGCGGTATTTAATAATTTCCTCATCGCAGCCTGCTGCGGTATTCATCTTCCAATCAAGGTGATTTTCAAACGCATCGGAGCCGGAGGAGCAAACATCGCCATCATTCGCCTCGTTGCAATTGTTTGTAACAGTCAATAGAGGTGGACAAGGCGGAATAGAATCAACCGGACGCTCACACACTTGCTGTGAAAGATTCAGCAGCGTGTCATTCAATCCCTGCGATGAATATTCGCCAATACTCATCACATAATAGCAATAGAGCGAATCATTCGTTAATCCGAAATCGGTGTATGCTTGTTCGGCAACGGTATCGAGCGGCTCAAATAATGTGGTGATTTTATTCTGTCTGAAAACGACATATTCAGCATTCACCCACGGCACATTTTCCTCCCATGTTAAGCCAAGGCGATTGTCCAGCCCATTAATAGTGAGATAAACGGACGAAGCACTGTCGCTGCCGCCAATTTCAATTCCGCCTGCAAAAAATTTCACCTGATAAGAATAAGGATTATCAACCGTGTTGAGTTGCGTATCAAAGAATGTAGTATCAAGCAGGCTGCCAAAAAATTGATTGCTGAATGCTGCTACTTCAATTCCCGCTCCACCGGAAAATCCAACGGAGCGATAGAGTTTATATTCATAGGGTCCTGTTAATTGCGTGGTGTCAAGATTCGCAGCATTTGCAACAGGGCGATACCACGCGACAAAAATGGAACCCGCAGTTTGAGAAGTTTGCGTAACGCTCACATTTTTAATCATCGGCAAATCACGCTTCAGCTCTGCGCACGATTCATTGGAAGGCAAGCTCTCCACTTTATTATAAAATAATCCTGATTGCGTTTTCTGCGCAAACTCGGCAAGAATGCGGTAGCAATACAATCTGCCGCGATTCACATCGGTGTCGGAGTAGGTAAACGCTCGCAGGTTTTGAGCAATCTTCACGTAGCCTTTGCCAACAAGACCCGGCTCGCATGTATCAAACGCAAAGGGATTTGACCCTTCGCGTCTCCACACAGAAAAGCCGATGAAATCATTAATAGAATCGCAGTGATAGGGATTCTGCCACGTTAAATTTATTTGTGTCCCCTGCGCTTGTGCTTGCAGGTTTTCGGGCGCGGGCGCGATAACTCTGATTATCCATGTTTTCAAATCAACTAATGGCACATTGGCGAAATTATCTTCCGCCTTAAACACCACTTGATAAAACTGCCTTCTGATGTGCTTGCAGGTTGTTTGCCACCGGAAGATGCCCGACACAGGGTTATCGCGTGGAGGCGGGTCAGTAAATGTTGCGGGGCTTACCGTTAATCTCAGCGGACCTCCTTCGGCAGATAATGTCACTTGCTGTTCGGGCGTATCAAAATCGGCAGCAGTAACTGTCCTCACAATTAACGAACCGGCAACCACGCACGTATCGGCAAACTCAACGATGCGTGGCGGGTCGTTGTTGCAATCTTCCACGATGATTTGCATATCGCGCAGCACCGTGCCCATCTTAATTCCGTTGCGATATTCTGTAACAAGAATGGCGATATTGTAAATGCCCATGCGCTGCGGTGTAGCCCATGTCACTTCGCCCGTCAGCGAATTAATCGTGAATTGGTTGTTGATGCCGGGGTTTACCTGGTCAGGATATTCATAATTCGGAACGGGAAAACCCTGGTCCTGGTAAGGCGGCTGGAAGGAAAAAACAAGGCTGTCGCCATCGGGGTCAAATGCCGTAGGGTTGTGCAAAAACGTGTCGCTTACGCAAGCGAAATCTATCGGGGGATAAAGCAGCACGGGCGAACTATTCAGCCCCACAAAAATCGGATTGAAAATGCGCAGCGTGTCTTCGATATAAAACTGAATATTGACCGATGCCCCGCGATTGATATTGATGATGTTGGAAATGCGATTAGGGTCGGGCACTGAAATAATATAAAAGGGCAGCGGACCGGGATAGGTGTGATAATTAGAGCGGTATTCATTGTACTTAATGTCATTGCCGCCCGGCAACACAACGCCCTTACGCACACCGCCCACAATGGGACCATTGGTGCGCACTACTTTTTCCATCGTGCCATCGCCCCAATATAATTCGAGCGTATCCCTATCGGCAGCGGTGCTGCTGGCTTTGGTGTAGGTGATAATGGTGACTTCAAACGTGAGATAGCTGATTACGCGGTAGCGGATTTCACCTGCGCGATTGTGCGTGGCAAAGGAATTGAAAACGAAAAAGAAGAAACCGAAAAGAAGGAGTACAAGTTTTTTCATCCAGTGAAAATGCTTCCCGTTAAAATTAGTCAAAAAGCTGTTGCGGCTTTCTGCTTCAACGCGGATTTGCGTAGCGCATTGCATCCTGCCGGCAAACGTAAGGCTGCGGGTGAAAGAAGGCGATATCATGGTTGACGGGGAAACCATCATCGCTGAGGAACTCATCGCATTATCGCCTGAATAGAAATGTAAAATTCTTTGCGCCTAAAAGCTTCTATCTCCACCTGCCTGCATACTCTTGCACGAGAAGTGTGAATGATGTAACTTATTTTGGAAATTATGTAACAATGATTACTTCTTATTCTCCATCTTTGTTGTGTGCAAAAAAATTAATCGCATAAAAACTAAAGTAAAATGAAAAAGAGCGGGGCTGCAAATAAGAAAACAAAAGTTGTGAAGGGTGCAGCGGGAAAGAAAGTAAAAAGTGCTGCAAAGAGGAAAGCTACAAGTGCAGCGGTGAAGAAAGTTAAAAGCCCCGCAAAGAAGAAGGCAACAAGTGTTGTTAAAAAGAAAATAAATAAATCTGTTAAAGGCAAAGTAAAACCGCCCGTTCTAAAACCGATACTTCCCGAAACAACCACGCATGGCGCAGATTTGCATTTTATGCCTGAGCACGGCACGAATCCTGCGGTAACGAAATTCGAAGCCCGCAAGGCTGAAAACATATTTCATCACCGGGAGGAAGTTGCTTTGCATCAGGAAAACGAAAAAGTGAAACAGGCAATGTCCTCGCGGAAAACGGTGAAAAGTTCTTACAACAGGGGACAGGGATCTCGATAGGAGTTGAGTGGGCAACAAAGCCAGCGGGTGGCGTTCGTGCAGATTCTTGTTGATACCTGCAAAGTTTAACTGCCTGTTAGTTCATCGGTCGGCTTTTTGGCAACCCTCTTTAAATCGCTGTTAGTATGGAAAATAATCCCCGAAAAGTAAATTGCTTCTGCCGAAACATGATCCTAACTTTACTTTGCTATGCTACGTGATTTTCAAAACAACAAACTCATCAATCTGCTTCCGCCCCTTGCCGGAATAGCAGGGTGTATGATTGTTGGAGGCGGCATTTATGAATCTGCCACACATTATATCGGGAGCGGATTCTATTCTCCTGAAAACCATTTTATTTCTGAATTAGGGCTAAGCACCTCTACTACCATGGCGCATGTCTTCAACAGAAGCCTGAACATAGCAGGGTTCTTGTTGATGATATTCGTGATTGGGTTAGGCAGATTTTTGGGCAATGGATATGCCGCCCGCGCAGGTATTGTTACGGGCATTACTGCCACGGTCAGTTTTTCTGCCGTAGGCTATTTCACGGCTGCCGATTGGCTTCAGCACATGATTGCAGCTTCCATCTTTTTTGCAGGAGCCATGCTTACTGTTTCATTCTTTGTTTTTGCCATTTTGCACGATACACAAAAGCGCCTGCACCGGGTGCATGTGCTTCATGGAATACTTATCGTAGCCTGCTACTTTATCGCCCTGCTTTGGCCAAAGGATTTGATGTGGCAAATGACGAATGACCCTGCTCATTTTGTGCGTCCTTCCATTTGGGCAATCACCCTGCTTGAATGGGGCTATTGTCTGCTTATCTGCACCTGGATATGCATGGTTTCACTCAATCTGCTCTATCAATCTTTATTAGAATCACGCACGGTGATTTTCCTCACCGGCAAACAATTATATCGCGAATATAACACGCGCGCGCACCAGGCAATGACCTGGATTAATAAAAATTTCAGACTATAGAAATTTTAAAACAGACGGTTAGCCATTGATACGCTTGCCTGAACAGCGATTTAAATGAAAAGCAGAAGGCAGCGACAGTTGGCAGGAGCAGAAGGTTGTAGAAGCTCGTCATTCTGAGGGAGGCTCTGCGACCGAAGAAGCTCTCCTCTTTTTCGGAGAAAGTTTAAAAAAGTTTTCCAAAGATTGTTTTTTCCTGAAATCAATCTCTGCTGAGTCAGCAGAACTTCTGCCCGATTAGATTAAACTCTGCTGGCGCAGAATAAGTGAGGTTTCGGTGAGGAATAAAAAAATGTATTTTGGGGGACAAACTGACCTTTTGGTGGGAAGAGGTCAGAGTTTAAACAAGTTATGGCACATTAAAGAAGACTTACCACGTGAATAAGAAAATTTTGTACGGATTGTTGATTTTATTGATTGCGATAAAGCATCAAATAGCGACAGGACAGACAAATTTCCCGACTGCCTCAGACAGCGTTACATGGACTGTATGTTCTAAGATGTTTTCACCAAGCAGGCCAGTAGTGTGGTTGTCAACAATAACCTATAATCTAACAGAGTGGACGACTTTGTGCGGTAGAAATTACTCGATAGTACACGCGGGCAGTAATATCGTTGCATATATCAGAAATGATTCCTCACGGGTTTATCTAAGAGCGAGCCCAAATTGCGCGGACTAAGAATATCTCCTTTACGATTTTTCATTAAGTGTTGGAGACACTGTTTTTTATGGTTGGAAT